>Ga0126342_10000609_pt1 | contig 41309 bp, 33 predicted proteins | sample Cyp1metagenome_FD_92528 | JGI IMG/M metagenome (GOLD analysis project Ga0126342, IMG submission 92528) | Coral microbial communities from Lord Howe Island, Old Settlement Bay, Australia - Cyphastrea 1 metagenome | ecosystem: Host-associated > Invertebrates > Cnidaria > Coral ...
AAAAAATCACATGGCCCGTCGTGGTTCAGGAAGGGTGACACACTGTTGATGCACTTGGTTCAACCCTTATGTATGTTGTTTATGCTTATTCCCTGCGAACCAGCTAAGTCGCGAAAAAATCCAGTTACCAGGCACTTTTTCAAGGTCAAAATAAGGTTGCCCAAACATGGTTTTTCAATATACATGACAAGTCGTTGTTGTGTTTTTTGTGAATTATGATCTGGCAACATGTTTCAACATGTTTCAACCATTTGTTTCCCCTCGTGTGCATCGCTTATACATCGCTCAAAACCTCGATGTGTAATCCCAGGGAGAAGTTGAAGTTTGGTGCTGTCACACCATGCGTTTTTTGTTTTGTTTACTTGCAGCGGTTCAAACGTTCCTTTCATGCCGATATACCCCTGTTTTTTTTTAGTGTCAAGCCTTTAAAAATGTGTAAAGATCCCTTCGGCCCGAAGTTTTGGCCCTCAGCGAAATCAAGGGTCTACAGACAGAGTCAACTGATCGTCCAACTTCACCATTTTTACCCAGCGGTACGTTGACCAACTTAGCTAAATATATTGGGCACCACACAAAGTGAGGTAGTTGGATAAGTTGGACGATCCGGATCTTTGACCACTGCTTTTTTCGGAAGACGAATGGTTTTACCGCTTGGTGGCTGGCCCAAGCCGAAATCTCTGGTCATCATCGGTCATCTCAGTCATCCCCCATTGGTTGGGATAACATCATAACATCAACAGCCATGGGATTTTAACCATGAAAAATAGGGGAAACATGGGATTTAAAAAGATAGCCCAACTGGTTGGTGGTGACTGGAACCATGGAATTGATTATGACTTTCCATTGGGAATGGAATGTCATCATCCCAACTAACGAAGTCCATCATTTTTCAGAGGGGTTGGTTGAAACCACCGGCCAGATAACTATAACAACATCAACAAATTTCCACATGAGGGTTTTGTAGCCTACATCACCTGCCATCACCTGCCACCGCCAGCGGTCGCCATGTCGGAGTCATCTGACAGCAGCTCCAGCACCTCGGACGAGGTCTCCGGGATGACGGAGATTTTTCAGCAACGTGTTTTTAACTTTTCAGTAACAGAAACATACATTTTTACCATGATAAAGCAAATAATTCTAAAGAAATCAATGACTTATGTGTTGATGTGTTTTTTTCTTTCCCACCATGTTTATTCATGTTTGATGGTTAAAACCCAATCGTTGATTGTTGTTTTACTGTTTTTTTAAAACTACCAACAGTGGGGGCTTAATCAACCAACACAATGTGGATTTATAATCAATTGTTCACAGTTTTTCATTGGTGTACATAATACATAAGCAAATCGATGCATGTATGGTGCATGTATTGTATCATATCTAGAGTGAAGTAGGGTTACAAACCAACTTCTGACTACTTCTGACTAGGAGTTTTTCCAAGCCAGGAACCAACTGATATGAACCAACCGATATCAGGTGTTGACAACCCAAAAATGGTTCCTGTGTAGCATGAACCATCCAATGTGTGGGACGATTTCCCGCATCTTGACAGATACCCACATTGGTGTACAGGAAAATTTGGGAGAACAGAAATCGAGAAAATCAAGGCAAGCATGATAGTTCCAGTAGAAAATCTAAGGCTCACGTTCCATTTTGGAAGCTCAAAGGATACTGTATCGAAATCCATATCAAATATGCTATACATTTATAAACATATACTCGAACAATCTCGAACATATCTACAATATGCATGCACACATGTTTGTTGCTCAAAGTCGACCACAGTGATTGTTGGACATTGTTGGTATCATCATCGCTGGCACAGACATTCTACTCTTTTGTGGGAGTCAAAAGCCACTGAAAAAGTGTTTTCCATCAACATGTTACATATATATATATATAGATATGTGGCTATGGGTCAATACCTATTAATACCATTTTTAGGGGAATGAACATCCATTTACCAGCTATTTTGATGTTCACCAGGGGTACAAGGTTTTGACCCACTGCCATATAGATAAGTACCGGTATATTCAGGGTATACTCCAAAATCCACTAGTTGATCGTCATGTTTCCCATGAACAACTTGCAAAGTTGGTCGATGTAGGCAGCCTCTGACCCTCCAAGCGAGGAGGCTGCGGGAGAGCGAAGCAGAATGGGGCTGGCTATACTTGGCATAGAATAGGCATATACAGTGGTATATGCTTTTGTAAGGGGATAGCTGTATTTAATATATCATAAAGCCACGTTTTTTTGTATGGAGATATAAGATGATATAAGGATAGTTTGGGATATTTAGCCAGGAACATCATTAATGTTGCTTTATTTGAAAATGAATGGGACACCATGGGGCGGCCATGGCGAAGAAAAAAACCAGCGGTAAATTGGAATTATCCAATTTTGGGACAAAGCCATGACTGGTCATCACGTTGTTAGCCACAACAATGGGGCTTTAAGCAACAAAAATCATGGAATATCAATGACACAATGAATATCACTCAGAATATGCATCAAGTTGGAGGAAGTGATTGAGTTTTTGGCCAACATTGATCCAACAAAACACAGGAACAATGAGCTAGCATGAAACTAGTAAGACATCTTGTTGGTCTATTCTTCTCGGAGCCTTGCCACGGGGAGGTGCCTTGGGTGTTTGCTGTGGCTGGCCATAGATTCCACAGATCCATTTAAGAAGGTGTGTCAGGAGCCAGGCTGAATGGATTGGAGTATCCATCTTCAGAAAAATGTTGGAACTTGTTGACCAAAGTCACCAGCAAGCGAAGAGTCACATATAATCAAATCCTGCATAGTGCAGATTCAAGATTGACGCAAGAAAACGGAAATGGATAAGACCACAGTATCAGGACCAAGAGGAATTATTTCATATGGGAACATGGATATAAATACGTTCATTTCCACCCAAGGAGTTTTCTCCATGGTGACAGATTTCCTTTTCAAATCTGTTATAGATGATCTATGATCATATCAAGTACCACACACCTTATGATGGATGATGTTAGTGGGCCTTAGATCAGCTTACATCAGGTTTCACCCATTTACCACATATTTGTTCTTTTTTTAATGAATACTTTCTGGCTGAATTATAACGACCCAAAGCCGCCACGTTGCGACGTTATCATAGGCTATGCTTAGGATTGGGGGAATCATCCCAACATGACCTTATTTAAGGTTGGTGAACTATATATATATAGCATCATACAGCCAATACTTTGCATTTTCTTACATACTTTGTGGAAACGCATTCCACCAAATATGGGAGGTGATCAAGCGTGTACTTCTCCCAAACAGGTTAAAATCAATGGATTTTACATGATTTTACCAGCAATCATGGTGGGGTTCCTGTAAGATAGACAAGCACTTCAAGATTTGGAACAGGAGCCTCCCAAAGCACCTGCTCCACCTGCCAAAGTTGCAGCCACAGGTCTTCGGATTGGGGGTTGGTGGAGCTGATGATCTTCCAATTTTTTACCCACGAAAATATGGAGATTGATTCAATCTGAAATATGGCAGTGTGTCAAAACCTTGTACCCCTGGTGAACATCAAAATAGCTGGTAAATGGATGTTCATTCCTCTAAAAATTGTATTAATAGGTTTTGATCCATACCCATATCTGAAATAAATCCAATAGAATGAGTTGAGAGAATTTGTAATGTAAATCAAACTATTCTATTTCCACATATTTTGCGATGTCCTGTAGGTTTCTCTTAAACCAATTCTGGTGATAATGAACATCACTCTGGGGATCTAATAAACCGAAAACGGAGGCTTCACCAAGAATGCGACGGAGTTGTGGACGTGAGATAGGGGATTTAAGAATTGTACCCCAAATAGGGTAATTAATGATAAATATGATAAGCTATGACAAGCTGCAACAAACTTATGTTATTTTCATCAATTCTGGCAACATTTTTCGGATGGAAGGAGGAGAGTGCTAGGGCTCAGGCTGCAACCACCTTGTACCCGAATCAATGCAACGAACATATCAAACAACATTACCCTGGTCGTTTACCATAGCTGCGGGCAAATGGTCCATCTATAGATTTATGATATTTTACCTATAAAAAAGTGGTGATTTTCCATGGTTGCCTTAAAGCAAACCTGAGGCTTCAAAAAAACCCGAAGGGGATGGGGCAATAGTTGGATACTTGGGTAGCTTGGTGTTTGTGGATGTTCATCTGCCAAAGATGGTCCTATGGGAGGGCGATAGGACTGGTGGTTTCAAGAGTTTTTTGAATGATGATCCCAATTGACAGGTTTTTTTTGCATGGGTTGATGATTTTCTTGAACGATGGACCTAAGAATATTGTAGATGGAACAGCAGCAGTGAACAACCGCAATGAATTTTAATAGAGTTCTCAGCCACGGTTCAAATTCAAATTGTAGATTGTAGATGTCTTTTTCTTACTGGCTGGTTGATGAAACATGATGCAAGACGAGCCCAAGATTTCACACTTGTGGGGTAACAGATATTAAATAGCAAATGGTATAATTACTTGCCCAAGCTCAGAAGATGTGTCTTCAAAAGGACATCATTTGGGTGTCACTTGGGTTACTGTAGTATTATTGAATAAGCACACACTGTATCCCAGTCCCCAGTCCGATCCATTTTTGATGATCACGATGCCAAAGCCCCAAGCGATTGGGAAGAGACTGCAGGGCCTAGAATTGAAAGCACAGGCGGCCAGATCCACGTGAACAGATGGTCAAAACCTGAGATTCCCTTCTGAAATGCCATTTCTGGACCACGGAGGAAGTTTCGTTCCTTGGCTGTAAGCCAGCCTTCCCCACAGCAGATGTTGGGAACCCTCAAATTTGACCCAATCTCACTGCGACGTGACGGCAGAACGATGGGTAGTAAAGGGAATCATCCTTAATTATGTCAAATAGACTTATTTTCCGAAAAAGCTTCATTTATCCAAATATCTACACGTATCTACAGTGAAAAAATGTTCCCTATCTGGTTGGTGGTTTGGAACATTTTTTATTTTCCCATATATTGGGAATGTCATCATCCCAACTGACGAACTCACATTTTTCAGAGGGGTAGGTCAACCACCAACCAGCTATATAATTCCAGATTCCATATCATTTTATATCATTTAGATCAGTTATGAAAATCCCTGTCTCTATTTCCCTCCTATCTGGGTACTCTTGTTCTACTTGGACTAGCTCTTTGCCAGGTGCTCCAAAACCAGCGGCTACGAGGGATGCTGTTCGGAGTGTGCCGAAGTGCGGAATCTCAGCCGTTTCATGAGTTGAGCGGTGTAGAAAACCTCCGAAAGATGCTGGTCTATGGGATTTGTGTTGGTGGACTACACTCGAAAATCAGCTTAAGATCTTTGACTGGTTGGTGCTTTGGAACATGAATATTTGTTTTCCATATATTGGGGACAGTATCCCCAACTGACGAACTCATATTTTTGAGGGGTAGGTCAACCACCAACCAGTTGAAGATATTTTAAGATATTTGAAGCGGCCTATCGCTATGTATGATGGTTGAAAAATCCCATCCCCCGTTGATATTGAAACAACCCCCTATCAACCAGGGGATGAAATCACATATTTGGAAGCATACAATAGGGTGGTTACTATGAATGGGGGATGGGATAAATGATGAAAACCCTAATGATGGTGGTTTTCATGGATTTTATTGTGGGATTAAACTCCCCAACTGTCGAAAATGTATCATTATTGCTCACTATGGATATATAATTGTAATCCCCAGTAGATATTCAGTATAACTTGAACACTGCTGAGTTGTGAAACATCCTCCAGTTCTAGCCATGTGGCTTTGTCAGTGCGGAGATGTGTTTTTTAATGTTTAGGTGAAATCAGCGACTTGTGCTTTGGATGAGGAACAAAAATCAAACATATTTAAATTCTATCAGATTATCACTAGGATTGTCAACATATGAGAAGCCACCACAGTTTACTGGCAGTTTTTTGTTGGGGTGGGACGAACAGGCGCGAGGTTATCAATAAAGATCCCAGTCCCAGAACAACGGAGATGATGACATGGCCAAGACTTGTTGGACCAAGGCCGCAGGCTCCAAAGGTTAAGAGAAAAGAGAAGAGGCCGCCTCGAGTCGCCTGATTGGCCCTAAGCCCGGAGTCCCCAAATCCATTGTTTATTTTCCATAATATGTGGGATAATCCTTCCCATTGACTTATAGTTTTCAACATGGTTAACACCACCAACCAGTTACTCATTTTCTCCATGTGCTTCATGGATTGGAAAAGCCGATAAAAACAAAAAGGGAACTCATGTGGGGAAACTGGGAAGCGGTTTCAGCCATGATACAAATGTTACATGACGATGTTACCATCATTATATAGTAATATATATATATATACCCATAGGATCCATGTATGGTATATATGCTAACATTTGGGGTATATTGATGGTAAATGTTACCATATATAGCATACATGGATCCTATGGGATATGTATATATATATATATGTATATAATTTGAATGTTAGACACCAAACATGGGTTTCTTTCAGGTGATTGTGTATACTTTTCCCAATTGCAAACCATCGGACCGAGCAACTCAACATGTTTGAGTGATGAAATTCATATACCAACTGATAATCAAAGATAGGCAATTGACAATCCTACGTCCTCATGGGGGTCTTAATGGAAAATCATCACAGTTTTTTCTGCTGCCTCCCCAAACATATGTCGTGATTCATCATGATTCCCAATAAATACCGTGCCAGCACGTGGGGATGGGTGATGATCGAGCACGGCCTAGATCCGAGACACACGCATATGAACGTGGAACCTTGGGCAAGATCGGGCGTGATATCAACGAGCTCATTGCCCCTGGGATGCCAGGGGAGAGGGAACACATGCTTTTGAGCATTTGGATCGTCGCCCAAAAAGCATTGATCCCATCAATCTGACAGCAATTTCAAAGCAAACCCTAAAAATATGTATTGTTTTAATTGTTTTGTTTTTTTTCATTATTTCCGTGCAATTCCCTTGTTTGTTTGAATTATGACGGTTTATAATCTGGAAGGCGAGGAGGAGTTCCTGGAAAATGACCCCGAGATCGCTGAGACGGCCGCAGAGGCTGCTGTGAAAGCCCAGGTTGAAGATGGGCGTTGGAAAACACGACAGGCAGACGTCGATGATCAACAGCTGTTCGTCATCTTTTGGACCCTTCAAGTGCTGGCTTATCTTTAACCAAGATAAGGCCTTGTTCCACAGCATGACCTCCTGGATGACCTCACACCTACAAGCTCGCTCCAAGTCCTCGGCATTGTCATCGCACCATCTCACTCCAGCCCTGTGGATCCAGTCGATTTGGAGGGTGGCCGCACCTTCTCCGGAAGTATTTAAGGATGATTTTTAATCCATAAGGCAGTACCTTTACACAGGAAAAGAACGAAAAACATGAACAAAAACATGAAGGTGAAGTAAACCTTCACATAAATCTGGAAAACCCATGAAAACCCTATTGTTTTTGTAGGAACAACGTCTCTACTTTTCTGGTGCTTCTCCTCTCGAGGATTTCCCACACGCCAGGCCTAGTGAGGCGGAGGAGTTCGTGTCAGGGCCCAGGAAGGCCCAGGGATTCATCCGGGCGAAGATTCAGGCCAGTGAGTGGATGAAGCATACAAAAACTACCCTCTGGTAATTTAACATAGCTATGGAAAATCACCATTTTTAATGGGAAAATCCACTATATATGGTCATTTTCAATAGCTATGTTAATTTACCAGAGGGTATCACCTCTGGTGAATCTTAACTGGAGGTCATTAACTAGGTCCACTCACTTTTTTGTCTTATGCCTACCAGAAAAGTGGAGATCATTAACTATAACCTCTGGTACACATACAAAAAGCTATTGAAAATGGCCATGGAAATAGTTGATTTACCCATTAAATATGGCTAAACATCAGTGGATCATTTTAAAAAAAAAACTATTGAAATAGTGAGTTAAACATACAATAGCTATTGAATAACATAGAAAAAGCAAATGATCATACAATAGCTATTTGCCAAAAAAAAACTATTTTTACTAGATCTGGTAAACATACACAAAGCTATTGGACATGGCCATAGAAATGGTCAGTTTTCCCATGAATAGCATGGCGGATCTTTCCATAGTTATGCAAACGTTTACCAGAGGGTAACCTATAAATGGTTATTATAGTGGATATATTACCAGCGGATATTTTACTAGTGGATTGTGCCCCAAATAGGTTAATCAATGATAAATATCTGGTTGGTGGTTTGGAACATGAATTTTATTTTCTCCAATAGTTGGGATGATCTTTGTCATGCCCAGACCGGCGTGTTAATTGGATGCTTAGCAGCAAGGTTGGACGACCTTTTGTGCTTGCCAATTGGCAAAAACATAGTTGGGATGATGATCCAATCTGACTTTCATATTTTTCAGAGGGGTTGAAACCACCAACCAGTAATTAACTATAACCTATAAATGGTTATGAGTGGATATATTGCCAGTGGATATATTCCCTATACTTAGTGGATATATTAGCTATATACTTATAACTGATAGAACCTATACATTTAGCAATCTGATGTGTTATCAGCCAGTTACAAGTGGAAGTGACAATCCCAAACTGCCGTGCCAGGAATTAGCGTTATGGCACCTTAAAAAAGAGACCCACCATCGTGCCACCCTGAATTTCCCGAAGATTTCCCCGTGAATTTCGCCGAGGCCCACGATCGATGCACTTCAGGGCCGCTGGCGACATTCCGTCAACGCCCTGGGGACCCATGGGGAACCATATTCCCATGGATGTGGGTTTCTTGGGTACCCTCTGGTAAACTAACATAACTATGGAAAATCACAATTTTTAATGGGAAAACTCACTATAAATGGCCATTTTCAATAGCTATGTTAGTTTACCAGAGTGTAATGTCAGCCTTGAATTCATAAACCGCTCGGCTGTTTCATTGGGGCGGTACCATTTAAGTATCAGATTATGATGATGATGACTATTGAGTACACCGTGCTGATCTAAACAATAAACCATGGTTTATTAATCCGGGGTTGCTACTACTACTGCTACAGCTCCAAAGACCTTCTGACTACCGTCAAATTGGGGTTGGTTTTGGGGGTCTAAAATGGTTTAAATCACCTTCTGAGAATGTATTTGGAGCACAGGTACCCATTATATAAACATACTAAAAAGGGGGGTTGTCAAAACATACTAACTACGCTAATATCCAATAATAATACTACTATGGGAATATAATTCGAATTTAATGGAATTATCATGGGATATAAAACTAAACCAACAGTATGAAAAAAAGGTTTGCTTGATTTAAGATGGAGATACGGTTGAGAAACAATGTGGTTTATTTATATTTTCAAGATATGTCAAGATAATTTGCCGGAAAAAAAACAAAACTATATCATGGTATTACGGTATATATTTAATTTATGCAGTATATATCAATATATCATATGTTGACTTGTGTTTTTTTTTTTTAAATAATGTTGTTTCTCTCAGTTTATGGCATTTAAGCAATACTAAAAGTCACAACACAACAACCAGGGGCTCTGGGGATTTGATCCCCAGGTTTAACAAACAAAAGTGACTTGGTGACGTGCATATGCTGAATCCATGGGAACATCTTGGATTCTGTTTGGGTATACTAAGTATACTGAGTACCCGGCCTGGTAAACTAACATAGCTATGGAAAATCACCAGGTTCAATGGGTAAATCCACTATTTCAATGGCCATTTTCGCTAGCAAACTGTTTGTTGACCAGAGGGTCCATGAAGAGAAAGTATAATAGGCTGAACTCTTGGGTTCTTTGTTTTTTTTTTCACCGTCATGCTATCGCCGTGCAGGATGCTGAGTGTGAAGGGCAACGTGGCATCGCCTGGGCACCGAGTCACAGTGTCCATGGCTATGTTAAACTACAGGGGTAACGGATACTGGATGAGGTTTTAATTGAGAAATAGGTACATGTTAATATATATATATACATTCATATATATTAATATAATATATGTCAACTTACTTTTCTGGGGTACCATGGGACAGTGGTTCATCTTCATCAGTGCATGCAGTGGACTTTCGACTGAAGCCTAGTCGGCCGATGTCGGCTGCAAGGACCTCGGGACCTGGTCGTTTCAGTCAAAACCACAGGGTTACTATTCAACTGAGCTTCATTCAAGATTTTTTTTAAAAAAAAGGGTTAAAACTTTCAACCCAGAATTTGATATATAGAAGTTGTTGGTTCTGTCCAGGTGTTTGATTCTAGATGTCTAATTGAAGCCTCATTGTTCTATATTTTGGATTGTTTCTTGGTTGAGACTAATGACCAGAATAATAAATCCAAATGAATATTTAATATACCATTTATATCAATTTAAAGTAATATACCATTCGTGATACTTTATAGTATTTGATTGAAATGCATTTGTTTATTGTTTTTCTAGATTTGAAATTTGAATTTGAAATTATACTATTGATATTATCTGATGTTTACAGACCATTTTTGAGACCATTTTAGAGACTACTTATAGATGTTTTTTCCCGGGATTATGACATTATGACCTAAGCCGATCAAGGTGACCACGGTGAACGGATCCGGCTCAGGTTTTCAGATGGCGCACGCTATGTGCTCACGGAGATCTCTCCGGGCGGGGGCGGCCAGCCTGGGAGGCATGGTACTTGATGGAGCAACTTACAACCCAGGTATACCCTCTGGTAAAAGACCATCATATATGGAAAATCACATTTTTTTATGGGTATATAAATCGGCCATTTTCAATAGCAAACTGTTCAATTACCAGAGGGTAAATGAGATAGCCGCAGTTGGGAGACTTGCTAAGCAGGCTGATTAACCAAGTACTGAGATGACCACTTCAAGTATTTGCACATTCCCCTTGAACAATGCCTTCCGGGAGGTTCAAAACTTGGCTTAGCCAAATTCTGACGTGCAGGGTAGAGAGGAATTGTAGTATCCAACCAAACTGTATGAATTTGTGGTATGGTTTCCTGTCTGAATCGCAGCCAATTTTCCTATTCAAACTGCAGGATTGCGGAAGATGATGCCAAGCCCATCAGATGGCGCTTCATGTCCCACCCATGCGGTCTAATCTGAATGGATCAGATGAACATCGCTGCTGCCTTGGTTCATGGTACATGTTGTTGCCACAGAACCCACTCATGATTTTAAGTTCTGATTACGCACGACTTCATATTCATTCTCATTTACTTCCTGTCGAGTCCTCACCCCAGATACCTTAGTGGAATTCCCATAATTTCCCATTTCAGGGCATATCATACTTGGGTTTCCCAGGCATACCATCCTAAACTACAGCATTTTTGTGGCACATTGGCAGCACCTGGGCCGGTGATGCTCACGGTGGCCCCTGCGCGCGCCAGCCTGCCGTGGGCGCCGCTGGCTCGCAGCCAGCGCAGCCATCGCAGCCAGCTGCTGCCACGCTTTGCGGCGCCGCGGAGGCTGAGTTGGTCGTGGTTGGCGGCGACATGGCACGATGTGGTGGCCATATGTGGCCACGGGATCCCCTTGTGTTCTGAAAATGGTAGCATAGTATGATTCAATGGATTGGTTTAAGGGAAAATCTACAGGAAACCATGGTTTTTACCATCAAATATAGTGGTTTCCTGTAAATTTTCCCATCATCCAATTCTATGAATGATATGGAAGGTGCTATGTTTCATTGACTCTACATGACTATTAGCATAGGTGCTATTACATAGGTGCTATTAGCATACTATGTCGTAAAATGGGCATGCAGTTAAGCTATCATTGACTCTACATGGTGACGTGGAAAATGGATGAAGATGGTTCATTTTGATAATTGATCTATTAAGAATGGTGTTTTTTTTTTTCCATAGCTTAGCTATATAGGTTTTAGAAAATAGAAACATGAGAAAGTTCTTATCATGTCTATCATGTTTATTAATGTTCGAATATGGTTGCACTATGTGTTAAGCATTTGTGATCATCTTGCATCCTTTGCATTCATTTGCTTTAACGATCCACTCATTTTGTATACCTGTTTACATGTTCTATTTGCTTTGGAGAGATTCATGATTTATATTGCCAGCTTTACTGACACCGATCAAGCATCGACTGTATATTATAGTTATTAGCATAGAACAAACCAAAATAGGTTTTTGGAAATTTTGCCAACACCATATCATCTACTGATTTCGATTCATCCCAATGAACACCTATTTACGAAGGATTGATATATATATATATATAATTAATCTATTTACAAAGGATTGATATATATATATATATACATATACATATATTGAAATGAAACCCACCAACCAGGGCAGATTCAGGTCACAGCTGGTCTCAGCAGCATGGCACGTGCTGCGCGCCGCAGTCAGCGGCTGGATTCGCATTTGCACTTGTGGACGCCGGACGAGGTTAGGATGGTGGCTGTAAGGGTCAAAACATGAGGTACTTACAGGATGGTGCCCCCCAGTTATAAGTTGGTTTATAAACCCCATGAAAACTATAGTTATATCTACCATAAACCATAGTTATGGGAGTTATAAACCAACTTTGCTAACTATGGGGCACCACCTTGTAGCTGGACGTGGGATTTGTATTGGATTTGTTGAGTTAGAAAAAATGGCTGCTATGAGCCAGTTACTATCCAGTCCGATTTTCTATGTTCGGATGTTTCAGCGGTGTCTACTAACTTAGCTACCCTCTGGTAAACTAACGTAACTATGGAAAGATCCACCATTTTTAATGCGAAAATCCACGATTTCTATGGTCATTTTCAATAGCTATGTTGACATTACCAGAGGGTAAGTTGGTGCACCCCTGTGCAGCACCAGGCGACCTATCCCTGGGCCACGGCCCCGCCGGAACACCTCAACGATGGCCGCGCGACGAGCGAGAGCTTTCTGCAGCTCATGGACGCGAACGGCATCGAGAAAGCAGTGCCTTGGCGGCACCGCCGTGCAGATGCCAATGGTTGGGGAATGTGAAAAGGAAACCATAGGAAAACCATAGGAAAATGGAGGTTTTCATGGGAAAACCATAGGAAAACCATAGGAAAATGGAGGTTTACCCTCTGGCAATTTAACATAACTATGGAAAGATCCACCATTTTTAATGGGAAAATCCACTATTTCTATGGCCATTTTCAATAGCTATGTTAAATTACTGGAGGGTAATTAAATTGTTCATTGATGTTATTTATTCATACGGTGCAATTAATATTATAACGTTAGTTGTGGGCACCAAGTACAACAGGGATCCAAAGATGATGGGGTAAAATATTTGAGATATGATGAGATATGTATATGTACATGATTATACGATATTATACGTAACTATGCATTTGTTAGTCTCCAGGATCAACCAGCTGCTCAAGGTGAGATTGTATGGTGAAGATTATTTAGTCAAGGCTACCAGCCATGCTGAACAGGTGTTTTCTGTCAAAGTATTTGCATATGCCTGAAACTAAGGTACCCTAACCTCCCGATGGTTCAGCGTGATTTTCCCATTCAAGTCGTTCTTTCGATGATTTTCCCATTAGTGGCTACTTGGGGCACCCCTGCTTGGCTGGGCCCCTGGGGTTAGTTAATTGGTTAGTGGCTAGTTTAGCCATAGTTCATTATTTCGTTTCCTGTAACCCTTTCAACCTGGTTGGTGGGTTGGAACATTTTTTATTTTCCATATATTGGGAATTTCATCATCCCAACTGACCAATATTTTTCAGATGGGAAGGTATACCACCAACCAGTTAACTATTCCCAGGGCCCCTATGTTTTGACAAACCCATTGGATGAACCATGACGGTTCACCCTTCTTGGCAGCCGCTACTAAGGTGGTGGTCCAACCCATCAACTATGCCCAAGACGCTGGCCGGCAAACATTGGAAACGTGGGGCAAAATAGAAAACCAAAGGCCCCGATCTTAGGTATTTTGGTACATTGGCCACGTCAATAAATATGTCGGTTTAATTTCTCAAACTAGACAATCTCAGTTTGTGGATCGTTTGTGTGGTCAAGTCAAAACCATGCAATTTTGGTGGTACAACCAATCTTGACCCACAATATGTCCACATCTCATGATTTTTTTTTGACACCAACGAAACTCGCAGAACTGACATGGGGGTTCCCAGCCATTTCCTGAGATTTTTGAGGTTTTTCTTGTGATTTTGTTGTAAGTTATGCATAGATTCTGTTGTACTTTATACATATCCAGTCATATCAACCTTAACTCAGCTGGGTTTAGCCGGGAACCAACAACAGCTGAGGACTACAAGTACCTCCTCAGCGCGATGCAAAGTCATCCCGATCGCTTGCTGGGCGTTTTTGTGGCGGACCCCACTGTCACGGAGCCGGAGAAATGGATGGAGGACATTACCAAGAGCCACAAGAATTGGGTGGCATGGCGAACAAAAATCCTTAAAGGTTGCCAAATTTATATATATATATATATAACCCAAAAACAAGAATTTAAACTGAATTATAATTTCTAATACTTGATTGAAGGTTGCCAAGCTGTTTATGGCTGCAATAGATATCAAGAGGCAGGGTTTTTGAATGTTTACGGTAAGCTACCCTCAAGAAATCAAGCCTGGATGGGCTCAGGTTCTCCGATTTGCATTTAATTTAGCAACTGGATCATAATTATAGCATATTATAAATTATAACCGGGACTTTCATACTCTAAGCTACCAGTTTTGATTTGTGTACTCATCCAACACACATGGCCGGGTCTGATCCAGATACATCTATGAACTTGAGGTCCGAAGAGGTTACCATCTGGTTATTTAACAGTTTGCCATGGAAAATCCTCCCATTTTTAAGAACGGTAAACCATCTATTTCTATGGGCCATCTATACCATGGCTATGTTAAATAACCAGATGGTAGATGATTTTGTCCGTCTGACCAAAACCCCAAAATGATGGAGGAATACACCGACCGAAGTTTGTCCAGAAATCAGGCAGATTCTCAGGCAGACCTCAAGAATAGCCATTTCAATGGCGAAGACCAGGATTTTTGCATGATGAAACCGTGGGAAAATGAGTCCTTATGGATTTCCAACACCTCCTGGGAAGGATTTGGGGGTTGATTGGGATGGGGGTTAACATACTCTCAGGTAGTATGGCTGGATCCATAGGGGATCATATGAAATGATGATATTGTAATATGGAGGTTTCTTTGAATATGGCTACCCAAGAGTTTTGATCCAAAACCGTTCGTTTTCCAATTGATGATCAACAATTTTGTATAATTTCATATACCATCTGGTTATTTAACATAGCCATGGAAAATCACCATTTTTAATAGGTAAATCCACTATAAATGGCCATTTTCAATAGCTATGTTAAATTACCAGAGGGTAATTCCACCCATTTTAGGAAACCTCCATATTTATAATTTGTGTAAATTATAGGGACTGCAACCTGCAACCTCACTGGAATAATGGTTAGTATACGAGGAATTATCCCCATAATTGGCCCTATTTCAGGTGAGCGAATGGATTAAAGCCATGTTTGCTGGAACATGTTTCGTTTGATTCTCGCGGCGAACTGAGGTGGGTATACGCTTTAACCCCTACAAATGGCCGGAAGGGCCCGAAGGCATGGCAGATGAGACTGGCAAACGCTTGCCAGTTGGCTGCAAGTTCAATCACCAGCACAAATTGTGATGGCATTGATGGTGGTTTTGCCTAATAATATGATTAATCAAATAGGGTAATGGGATATGTTATTAGTCCATAATTAATATGGATATAATCAAATAGGGTAATGGTAATGATCATATAATGATTAATTAATCCATAATGGGAGGTACATAATGGGATATGTTATTGGAAATCTGATATGTGATCGGGTGATATTGGAGGCGCCAGAAGACATATCCAGATTTCACCAGCATGAAATGATGGTCAACCGTGGTGAAAGTAACTCTCCAGGGAGTGTGTAACAACCTCAAACATTGGGAGACCAGGATGGACTTGAACGGACGTTGGGAATCACTATGTCACGTTGAGCATCAGATATGTTTCAGAAGAGGCTTGGGGAAACCCACCCATTTGTTGAGGGCAGAGACTCTGGCAGAGATATTCTTGTGAGTTGAATGTCCAAAGATTCCAACGTGTGTTGCTCATGTTCCTAGCGGTGTTAGTGATGTCTACTGTCTACAGTGTATAACATGGTTGTTTGAGCAATTACCATTTATCTCCGGGGTTGTTTTGGTTTCAAGGCCTTCGTTATTGCCAAACTTGACATGTTTGTTCAGTTCTGGTTGAATTTGTGTGTTTGCGGGTGACCCCTTAGATTGTTTATTCAGTCAACTTTAACTTCCATGCTGTGTTTTTCACATCCTGTATAACTTTCTTCTTAAAACAATTTAACACTCATAGTTTGTTTTGCACTCAAAACATTGACAATTGTCCAGGGGATACTGCAACCAGAGTCCAGGATTGATCACACATATAATATCATATAGTATAATATAGTATAATATGACAAACATATACTTTGATCTAACACATATATATACACATATTATATATATATATATATATCTACATGATCTGTGTGTATAACTTGTATACCTGATCCCCTGCACCCAGGTTTCGGAAGGCCGGCGAGCTGGGTCTGCCCGTGGGAGTGATGCCCTTCAAGGGCCTCAGCCAACACCTACGAGACCTGGAGGACCTGTAACAGTTCGCAAACTGGAAAATCACCATTTTCAGTGGGAAAATCCACTAGTTCTATGGGTCATTTTCAATAGCAAACTGTTAAATTACCAGAGGGTACTACATTTTTGGTTCTATTGAATAATTGATGTTTATTTGTGGCTAGAATGACGAAGTTTGGGATATGATGAGATCTGACGATGTGATTTGTAGTGCGATTGTGAAAATCAAACATGGGATTTGGGCACGAAGACGCCAGGGATGGAATACATGATGGTTGATTGATGTTCTTGATTGGGGACTATGAACTGATCCATTATGGGAACCATAAAGCCCATAACCAGCACAAAGGAATGACAGAAGGGTGTGTTTTCAATACTGTTCACATGGGTTCGGAAGCTACACGGTTCCAAATCCAGAAATATTCAGAGAAATATAATATACGTTATTTTCGCCAGCCAAAACTTGGAAGAACCATGTGATCCAGTGATCCATCAATTTGTTGTAGTTTAGACGTTGGAGTTTTGACCAACATGTGGAATAAACACTGAAGCTTCTGGGATGTGGTTCAACACACCCAAACAACGAGCATAGAATGAGTGCGTGCGTAGTCCACACAAAGGCACGGTGTCGTACGTTGATACTTTCAGCTGCAAAACGTAGAGTACCCTCTGGTAAACATACAAAAAGCAATGGAAAATCACCATTGTTAATAGGAACAGCAACTATAAATGACAATTTTCAATAGCTATGTTAAATTACCAGAGGGTATATGTTCTCAAAGTTGCGAGTTGAGGGTATTTACTAGCCAGTACATTGCGTGCCATCTCCTCGTTGTTTCCTATACCGAAGAAAGGCCCCCAACTTTTTTGAACATGGGATGACCAGCGGGGGTTGATTGACCAGCGGATGCAGTTCGGCTGTTTTGGGCCATGATAGGAGCTGTTGAAGTTTGATGCAAAGACGCAAGTGATCATCGATCACTGGGGCAACTTGGCACTGAAATAGGACAACCATTGGACAGTGGCTGTTGGTGGCTCGTCGTTCCAATCATTAAATGTGGGCCCCCAGATTTTGGTGCTGTACCGTTTTTTTTTCAGCACCAGGAAGTTGGGTCACAATGGCAAGGCCAGCAGGTTCTGAAACACCAATCAGTTGGTTTGACAATTAGAGAATCCACCAACCATCATGTCACCTATTCGTCGTCAACATCGCAAGAAACAAAGATCAGGTTTCACATTATCGTTCTTTCTACAATCTGTATCCATGTTTACCGAGCTCAACAGTGATTTATGTAGACATCTCTAATTTTGCACCCAACCAGTCGTTTTGGAACTTCGGGTCGCCCCACCGGCTGCAGGTTTCTTCCTACAGCCAGCTACCGGCTTTGGAGAGAGAAGTTTCGATGAAGCAAGTTGGAGCGGCCTGCTGAAACTCAGCCAATACCCTCAGGCGCAATTTTTCATCCCAGCTGGAGTGCAATGATAGGAAGTTGGGCAGCTACAGGGCACGATCATACCAGTTCTTGGGGAAATGAACATCCGTTTAGAGGCTATGTTTGATGCAGGGTATCTGGAATCGTGCATTTGTTTGCCATTTGTCAATTGTTCACATTGGTTGTTCATCAATCTAGTACACGATACATCGATACATCGATACATGCATGCATGCATGCATGCATACATACATACAGACATACAGACATACAGACATACAGACATGCAGACATACATACAATATATAATAATATATATATATACACATGACTAGGTGTGTTTGTGCATATTCATCGTGTGACAGCATCCCTTTTGTTCGATCAGTGTCTCTCCTTTGTTCGTTGCTGGAGGTCCACGTGAAGATCTCTGCGCTCTTTCGCGTGGCGCCCGACGCGTTGCCCTTCCTGTCCCTGTCGGATCGCTTGAAGGACCCGCCATGGCGTTTCCAATGGATCCATGGTGTAGCTACAGAAATATATGCCCTCCTGGGGATTCATATGAGCAATAATTGTTGCTCGATCTAGATTCCAGCTCGTTTTCATGAAATCTGCCCGGTTGAAAGGTTATTGTACGTTTTGGTACGTTTCATCCCGTTTGGTCCGATTTGATATATGGATCTAGTGGGTGGGTTCTCTTCCCCTGCACTCCCCCCGCAAGAGTGCGCTCATGATGCACATCATCGCCACCTTTTTTTCCAAGCCGGGCACCCCAGTCCAGAGCAGGTGGTATCATCACCATTATTGGTTCAATTGGCTCACTTGAGCCATGTATGCCCCCAACATTTTCTGAAGGCATCGAAGTGTACAGCTTAAGGCATGAGTGCCACTACTTCGAGCTATCAACGCACACCTTCCAATAAAATCCTCATCAGCCCAGCATGCATAGTCTCAGTGCGGCAGGCGGCCATAGATTATATTCATTTTTTTTGGGGACATCATGGAGCATCACAGGATGTCTAAGGCAAACACTGAGCGGGTTAACCTGGGATAAATCAGTATCACCGGCATCCTTGAGCTTCAACCTGGGGTCTGGATGATATCTTTCCATCACAGAAATTTGAAGAGATTTTAGAATTCGAAAGATATATCTGTCAGTTCAAGGCACCCTTCATGTGAAGCCATATGTAGTTTGGGCCTGACATAGAACAAATGGATACCTTTACGATGGCACCGACTTGCAAGCATCGAGTAGCTTTCCTGAGAACAGGGTTGGGACCGGTTTCATGTGGGAAGCCCAGCCACAGGACCAATTATGGAATTATAAAACAATCCGATATATCACATATTGTTCAGGGATCCGTCGTCTCTTGGGCAGCCTGTGCTGCAAAGGCATTGTCCTCTGCAGTCAGCCACAACCCCCTCCAGTGGAGCAATCGATAAAAGGCATTGCTGCACCGCACAGCATAGTGAAGCAAGTCAAATAAGGAATTGTCACATTCCTTAGCTAACCCCCAAACAGATCAATGGTTTAGTTGGGATCAGAACTGTGGTATTGTACATTTCTTAAAGACAAGCCACCATGGTCCCCATTTCATCCTCCAACCATGCAGACAATATGGAGGTGTCTGCCCCCTTGCCTCCAGTTGCTGTAGGAAAGGCATTGTTCCTGACAAAGTGGCCCACAAAAAGTAATAAGAACCCCATGCTCCATGTAGCCCATGTAACATGTTCCAAATGCATAAAAGAATCGATTTCATCTTGAACGCTTTTTTTGAGAAGACCAGAATGTTTGTGTTCTTCTTGTTCACTGAACACCATTTCATGTAGCTCTTGAAGGCCGCTCGTAATCGAGCATTCAAGGATCTCCCCTGGTAAAGTTTCAGTTTGCACAGGAGAACGACTGCTGATGCAGTGAAATCTTTTCCAATCCTTAGGTTTCCAGAACACAATTGAGTGAAGATCAATCCAAAATTATAAACTTCGTAAACCCACTGCATCCTGGTAACCCTATATGCCAAGTGTGTGCCGCATCAATGCAAATCTTCGTTGGTGAGGTCAACCCTGGAAGGATGAAGAATGGAGAGCCCAGTTCCTTGAAGGGGGTTGGGCATTCGTCGGGTGTGTCACTCCTCCAAGGTGCAGTAGTCGACATATCATACCATTCCTCAGCTAATCCACAAGTGGCATGGGTTGGGGTACAATATTTTTTCAAACAGGTAGATTTCATGAAAACGAGCTGGAATCTATATCGAGCAAAACTATATCGCTCATATTATGAATCCCCAGGTATAATAGTATATATAGCTGAGTTTCCTCTGCATTGCAAAGGTGGCACTTCCGGGTGCAGTTGTAGCCACAATTAAGACCCATGGCCTCTAGGTTGTTGCAAAATGGTTATCCATTTTCAGGTCATGAGTATGTTGAAGTAAATATATAGGACACAGTGGACCCATACCCATGGCACCTTACGGAGGTAGGGCCAGTCTCCCTTCACCCCAAGCACGCAGAAGTATACACGCTCTTGTCCTCCACGTGTCTCTACCTGCAGCCAAGTGGGGGTGCCACCAAAATTATGTAAGCTTAATACATTCCATGAGCAATGTCATAGTGAAGTCATGACACTAGAATTCCATTTTCAAAGAGCTCCAAGAGATTCTCTGCAAAGAAGCGGTTGATGTGGGTCAAAGTTTCATCACCCCAGTAAAGCTCAGAAGGAAGGACAGTGTAGAGAAACCGTGTGCACATGGTATGCCTCAGAACACATTGCCTTACTTGGGACAACCCACCCTGGGCAATCAGCAAAGCTCTACATGCAAATATGCAAACTTTGGTAAAACACTTTTTGAGATGAGTTGCCCACTTGAATTCTTGAAGGCCGGCCCTTTAAAGCTCACAACTGCCTGTATGGCCTGGATCATGATAGGTAATCTGTATTTTCCACGACCCTCATCCCCATGGATGTAGAGAGGCACCGTTCTCTCTGGAGGAGGTGCCCCAGGTTTCACCATTGGATGGTTTGCATCAGTTTTCAAATAGGTTTCCCAGAACATAGCAAGCTCTCTTTGCCAAGTACCATGGTTGATATCATGCCCCCCAAGGAGCAGAAAGCTATGACTCTCCAGCAAATATTTTGCCCATGTTGACGGCAAAATCACAGGGTAATGAACCCAAGTCTTTCGAACCTTGGGTTTCCTTTTTCGAACTGGGACCTCCACAGTGTGAATTTTCAAGGGGAGAGTTAAGCCACGTTTGTGTATAAGAGAATGCAGGTTCCTGCAAGCATTCGTCTCACTCCGGCCAGCCGCTGCTATCTGGTAAAGTAAGTCCAGTTGTCCTGGGCCATGGGGTTGAAGAGTGGGAGGACCCATAGCACATACAAAATGTCAATATCTTTTGAGTCACATGTGCATCTTAGTGACGCCCACTGCCAAGTCTAGAACTCATCGAAGCCAGCTTGCAAACTCGTTCAGCTGACTCTGCCTAAGTTCGTTTATATCATTTCCAAAAAAATGAAGTTGAATAAATGTGCGTGGTATTGCACAATGTGAGAACCCAGAAAGTTTAAGCAGGCTACTCCTGAGAAGTAATCATTGATCAGGGCAACACCCATTTCGTGGTCCAGGTCCAAGTCCTCTTGCAAATCTGCGTGGGGACGGCCTGATCAAGAAGAGGCACATGGGCAGTATCTGTGACATGGGAAAACCAACAACGACATCCTAGCCTCCCACAAGTGATGATGTGGAACCATCAATGGATCCACCTGGCATGTGTAGGATTTTTCTGTGCATATGCAAACGGTATTAGATAGAAGTGCTCATATCATTGGGATTGTCAGCACAAGGACTGTTGGGAAGGAAAATCACCATGAATGCAGCTTCCAGAAACTAACTTCTTTTGGACCCCAGTCCAAATTGTTGCACGGTTGCACGGCACATGCATGTATATATGTATACACGCACTCTTTCAGAAATTTCACATCTAAACTCCAAGGGCTGCTTTGCAGACATCTACATGGCAGGCTATCAAAAATGATCTACTTCTTGGTCTTTCGGCGTTTCTTTACGGCATCAGCTGCTCCTGTGGCAACTTCCTCCTCCTCATCATCGTCCGATTCCTCCTTTGTTTTCATGTGTTTGCTGCCTCGAGCCTTTGTTTTGCTATCTTTCTTCGACTTCTTTTCCTTTTCTTTCTCCGTTTTCTTGCTCTTGCTCGACTTCTCAGAAGCCTTCTCCTTGCGCACTTTGATTGTCCTCACATGCCCACAGAACTTTAGCCATGGGTAGTTTTCACACAAGTCATGACTTATAAAGATTTGCTTGCATATACCACATGCAGGTGTTTAAAGTATTTCATGTCCTTGCTCGGGTAGTGAGATGGTTGATGGCCGTATCAGTCTTGGTGCACTCGACGTACAACCGAACCAAATCCTGCTTCTCCGTCTTGGACGGGGGAGCATCACCTGTCATGGAATTCATTTGGTGGTCCAGCAGCTTCTTGTAGTGCACTTCCAATTCCTCCTTCTTCTGCTGAAGTTGGCCAGCCATCCTGATGGGCTAGTGCATGTGGAAAAATGCATGCATGTATGCACACAATATCACACTAGCTGCATGCGAGCTACTCAGTCGCACGATCCATCTTCATGTCGTTCAGCTTGTCCTGCCCACATGCACTTTTAAAAAAATAGCATGCATTTGTGGACATATGCAATCCTGGAGCTCTGACGTCTTATCCACCTTCTTCCCAACAAGATCTATGTAGGTGGAGAGAAGGCCTAAGTAGGCAAGAAAATGATTAATCATGCAGGTCCTATAAACGGGTTTTTCAATCAGCTACACTTTATATTTTGCATTAGCCTGTTGCAGCTATGAAGCTATACACCTCCTGATTGCTCTGCAAAACTGGCAAGCTCTGGGTCTTCGCAGCAGTGGCTGCTGTATCAGCATGGGCATTAGCCACATTGGCCTCGCTTTGGCCAGAGGCTCCATTCCTGATCGAGAATATGGGGGAAAGTCGCACCAACTTACCAGGCTGGCAATTGGGTGGGATTGGGCAACCAGGTGTGACATCTATACCCACTGCTGCTGGGAAACATGAGGGCAGACTCAGCTGTGACGTCGTTGGTAAGCAAGCTGCCAGCATCATCCTACAATGTGGCAATAATATAGTTGTTTGAAAAGAACATGCAGTTAACCAACCATGAGATCCATCATGATGTATTTGCATTCAGTCCTGCACTGTCATGGTTCCATTTGTGGATGTCTCTTGGCTGGTCTCATTTTCAAAGGCAAAGGTTTTGTCGGTGACTATCTTCCATTCCCACTGTCCATGAACTTCCGACTTTTGAAGTAAGCCCTTACTGCGAGCGTACTCCTTCGAGAAGCTGATCATTTCCCTGGGCGGTGAAGGATACATAAGATGTTTTAGGTTCTTAATTGATTTGTTTGAAATTCATGCATGGTATATAATATTGCAACCAAAACACGGTGTCCATTTGTGAATCTCCCTCAGAGAAACTTCGGTTTGCCAACCACCTGCATTCTTGTTGGAAGCCGTTTGTTTGGACTTCTTGGCCAATTGAACCTCAACCTCTTTGAATGACCCATGTTGCAAGAGCATGGCTCGAAGCTCCTCTCCTTGGGCAGTCGGTCGATCAAATGTGCCAGCCACCCCTATGTGTCCCTTTAGATTCAATGGATATTAAGGAATGCATATGTGCAAACATGTTTCTTTTCTCCGGGTCCCGGTACATCTCCAAGGCTTGCTGGGAACAGGCCAATTTGCCAGAATCCGGCTCAAAGTATCTCTTCATCCTTAATGGGGTCAGGAAGAACACATGACAAAATAAGATGAGGTAAAATGATCAAGATAGATATATATCATTGCTTGTTTAAACATATGCAAGTTTCCTCCAATATGATCCATCCTTGTACTTGTCATATTTCGAGGAAGTCTTTGAAGTCGTTGATGAAGGGGCCACCGATGGGGAAGGTGATGAAGGCTTTGCCAAATTGGTACTGGAACCCTGAAACATCCCACTTCCCCTAATTGGAGGCGACCCCACTGCAACACCCCCAGATGTGGCAGGTGACCCTACCTTTGGGGCAGGTACTGCAGGTGGCGCTGTCACTGACGTGGCAGGTGACTCTACCTTTGGGGCAGGTACTGCATGTACTACAGGCACTGGCGTGGTAGGTGACCCTACCTTTGCAGCAGGTACTGCAGGTGGCGCTGTCACTGGCGTGGCAGGTGACCCTACCTTTGCAGCAGGTACTGCAGGTGGCGCTGTCACTGGCGTGGCAGGTGACCCTACCTTTGGGGCAGGTACTGCAGGTACTACAGGCACTGGCGTGGTAGGTGACCCTACCTTTGGGGCAGGTGCATAGGCCACTGTCATTGGCGTGGCAGGCGACATCACACTCTCAGGAACTGTGGCAGGTACTGGTGGGACACCCTCAGACCCTGGACTGTGTTGCTGTGGAACTTCACCCCTAGTAGTGGTATGGCCAAGGAGTTGTAACTCAGATTCAACAGCATGTCCAACAGGAAACTTTCCATGCCCCGGCATGAACATCCCTGCCGATACTGCTTCGTGAACACCATGTCCTGAAAGGGTTTGATAGGAACTGGAACCCCAAAACTATAGGTGCATCCCATATCAACCATCAATTCGTATACCCATAAAATACATATCATATATATTAATATATATATATATAATGGGGAGGTCTCCCATATATATATATATAATATTGTTTTTTTTTGTGGCATTTCTTTGGGGTTACCCCAAAATGGATGGTTTATTTCTCATGGAAAATCTTACGGATGATTTGGGCGTACCATATTATCATAGGAAACCACAGGTACCCTATAATACATCCCTTTTTTTGGGTGTTACAATTCCTACTTTCACCAAAGGGTCCTTTGCCCACTGGTTCCTCAGCGACACCAGCTGCCAGGCCAGCATCCCGCTGCAATGCCTGCAGCTTCTCAGTTTCAACCTTAGTGGTAGGGTGTGGCAGGCTAAGAAAATGGGATCTATGGAAAATCAAAGCAAATCTGGGATCGACCTATGTGCCTGCTAGCAACCCGAATGTGTTCTTCAAGTTGTGCAAGGTTTAACCCTGCAAACTGGGCATCTACCATGGCTATGCCTGCGTTCAAAGTAGAGCAGGAACGGAACCTAGAACTTGACATCTATAGTTCTAGCAGCAACCCCCTTTGAACCAGGAAAATCAAATGCCTGCCACAAACAGCACATTCACTATGCAGCCAGACTTGCATCATCCACAAAAACAAAACCACGCAAAACCCACAAAATAGGAGCAAACTGGAAAATTTATACATTATAACCATAGGCCCACCAAAGTTGATATACATATTCCCCTGGAAGCCTATGAGTTTGATGGTTTGGGGCCAGATACTAAAGTTTCATAAATTTTCAATTTTCCAGTTTGCGCCCGTTTGCGGGTTTTTGCGCCCGTTTGCGGGGTTTTTGCGCCCGTTTTGCGGCCGATTTGCTGCTTATTTATCATCAAATTTTCACATATTTGTCCCGAATTATTCATTAATTTGTCCAAAAAAGGACTGGCAGTGACCATATCACACCTAGTCCCGTTGGGTTTGGGCATCCTGCCAGTATGCAGCCCTCAGTGCAGCACGCCCAGGATCTTCAGCCAGCACCTCGTGCCAGGCAAGACACACACACACAAACACATTGGGTTGGGAAATTCATTGAACCAGGGTGGTTTGATGAATGGGCTGATATCTAAGAATTGAACTGAGTCCATCAAAGTCTCGTGGAACTCTTTCAACGTGCTTTGCCAGCTGTCGGGTATCTTCAAATGCTTGTTGCGGTAAAGGTAGGCCCAAGTCTGAATAAGTTCTGCCTCTGGCCAAGTATCACCTAGGGGCATGCTTTGGAATAGTTCCTTGTCAGTTGCCTGGGAACTGCAGGGTACCTTTTGGCGTAGGCAATGCCTAGGTAAGTCCTTGATCTCTTTCCACACACGGTGTAGATGAACTCCCAGCCCTTCTGGATAGGCCCTGAGCCAAGTGTGATTGATGTGGGGTTAAGATTGTAAAGAATTCTGAATGCAACAAATTATAAGCTGTAAAGGTGGTTATTTTAGGACCCAGAGGCTCCAACCCACTTCGCTTCAAATCTTTCCCTCCCTGGAACTTCATCACACCATTGCGATCACGATATCGCCCTGCCCAGGCAAAATAGTTTCAAATAATAAATTTCCAAATCCATGCATATGATATATGCATGGATCACATATGAGGCCCCCACTGGTTGTTTCAAGGGAAAGTTTCTCTCGCTGCTCTTTGGTGAGAGGGCCTTTGTCCTGGCATACAAACCATATATAATATATAATATATATAAACAATTTGATAGATGATTTATATAATTTGAAATCATCTATTAAATTGTATATATTTCAATATATTTATCAATGGTAAAACATGTTGGTGTACATATGGCAACACCACCCCAGTCCATCGAAGCCATCAGCTCTTCTGAGTTCCCCCAGAAGATTGTCCGTTTAGCACTCTCCAGGCCATAGTGCGCCATCCAAAATGACGCCTTCCACACCTGAGCCACAGGACAAGGCTGGATAGAGTGGGTGGAACCTCAGGTAAAAACATGTGGTGTATATATATTTACATGTGTGTATATAGATATATATATATATATGCATACTTAATTATATGCATATATATATATATATTATATACATGCAGGTGTGAGTAAAATACAAAGTTAATTGAATACAGCTAAAAGTCATAGAGAACATGGTTGCACAACCATTCAAATCTCGGGTGTCGAGGCAACACCGTCTCGCTACCTTTGGGCTGCTCCATGCACCATATAGTGTGGCAGGCCACCATGAGAAGCAATAGTAAAACCAGCCTGCATCAGGGATATTATTTCGGGGACCCCATTGATTAATATATGGTATATGCATGTTAAAATCCCATAAAATCCCATGATTCTTGATCAGCCCCAGCCTTGATACTGAACCATTTGCGGAATGTACAAATGCAATTCCATCCCGTCCCAATGGATTTATTGGAGTACGCATACTAGTTCCACGACTCACCACCGTGAAAGAAGAGCAGTCTGGTGCTACAAGGTTCAGTGCGTTCGGTGCTTCCTGGAGAACCACCATCATACACAGCCTGCAGCGGCAGGTTGGCCCAGCCAATGGCTAGACTGGGATGGGTGCCTTGCAAGAACTCTTGTACACAAATATAGGACAAATCAATATATTTTAATATAGGGATCTACATGGATTCAATCCTGAGGGTTTGACGCATACCCAGCTTCCGAAGTTATATCCATAGTTCGTTTTCCAGAGGCCATCTCGATGTCATAGCTTACAGTGGGGACCCCTTCACGTTTGAAGACACGACTCACAGCAGCTTGACCACTGAAACATTCAAAGAATTGCGTTCGTAGCCCCAAGTCGACATTGTCAGTGAAAGTCAAGAGGATGACCTCAGAGTTTATCCCCATGTGTTTTATAATATGCTTTGATCTGTCAAATTATCATATGTCCAATTAAGGTTCCAGCTATTCCCACAAACACCTGCATCAGGCCCCCCAGGAGAACAAAGCAATATATGTTAATTTGATGCATAATGGTTTGTGCATGCCAAATTGAAACAAAAGCATGGCACCTTCGGGGCCTGAAGGTGTATGAGGTTGGGGATGATAGATTCCCATCGCTTGGGCATGGTCGCAAATCACTGATGTTTTGATCAAAATGGCTTGGGATGTAGGATATATTATATAATATTATATATATCAACAGGTGCAGTCTACTCACCAAAAGCTGGGGCAGTAAAAAGAAACATGTCGTGGCAACCCATCGCCGAGAGCTGCCGCAAGGCCCATAGCTCCATTGAGCCCACGAAGATGAGAAGGACTACCTGCGTGGGCTGCTGGGGGGCTCAGGCTGGGCAACAAAATATTGTGGTGCAACTCATATGGCTCAGCAAAATGAGGTGGACCTTTGATTTTTTATGGTTGTTTGGAGATAGGCTTTAGGGAAATGGGAAATTTAAATTCCAAATATCGAATGACATAATTGCAGGAATCTATAGCTGCAGCATATTTTCCTTTCACCTGCACTTGATGCCTAGAGTCAAGCAGGCATCAGCTGCTTGCAGCGCATATGGATCAATACTTGAACGGCCCAGCAACAAATAGCTAGGATAAGTGGCATGCTTCGCATGCTGAAACCCAAAAGTGTGTAATCACACTCAAAGATGGCCATGATTGTATATCATAGCTTCCCCAATCCTCCAAAAGCTCAACTCACGAAATGCGAGTACTTGGCAAGTCACTCTGTGTTCTTGTAGGCCTGGGCTGTCGACAGGGAAAATATAATTTTATATAGGATCAATCGATCTATCTATCTACAACTATGGGACAGAAAGATCAATAGAATCAAGATGGAGATTGGGATAGATCGAGAGATCGACCTAATATATATATATACATATATTATATATATATTATAACATGATATTGAGGGATCTTATATTATAGATCGTAGATCATCCAAAAAAACAAACAAATAAAAACGAAATCATAAACTTGAGGCAGCTAGGTAACCTCTTGGCCTTTGGCCTTTGCCTGCTCCTCATCCAAACCTTCCTGTAAGGCTTGTTTTTTTGCACGATGGTATGCAGCTGATTTCCTACTGTACCTTTTTTTGCGGTCATCAGCCTCAGTGCTCCCATTGTGCGGGGGGTCCTCTGGATCGTTGTCACCTGGACTGGTTTTCACTTTGCCATGCTTGCTGTTGCTGCGTCCCTTCCTGGAAGTCTTCTTGCTCTTTCTCTTGGCCTTCCTGGAAGTCTTCTTGCTCTTTCCCTTGGACTTTGTCTTGTTTGCTTGATTTCTCTTGGTCCTACACTTCTTTCTGGGGGGTCCTTCTGGAACCTCTTCAATTGCTTGATCCTCAACAGTGTCACCAGCAGGATCCTCTGTTGATGACACTGCCTCATTTTTCACCTTGCCTGCAACTTTTTTTGTTCCTGTCGTTTTTGCTTTGGTCTGCTTGGTGGCTGGCTTGGATTTTGCCTTGGCAGTGGCCTTCGCCTTTGCCTTGGGGGGGCGACCCCTTGCTTTCGCCTTTGCCTTCGCTTTTGGTTTCCCGGCCTTAGGTCTTTTGGTTTTGGTTGGGGATTCATCTCCTGGGTCGTCAGTGTCATCAGGTTCGTCTGTCTGAGTCTTCTCTTTGACAGATTGCAGCTGCTGTTGTGGGCTGATGGGCTGAATGCTCTTCTTGGGGCACTCAATACAAGTTGGCTTTTCAGGCAATGGCAGGGGCTGGTATTGCTTGGGAGTTGCAGGCTTGTCAAGCTGGTTAGGGGTTCGGCTCTGGTGCCTCCGGTTCCTTTTCTAGCTGGGATGTGGCTTTCCTTTTCAAGGGCGGGGCCACCTCAGGCTTGGGATCAAGTTTCAACTGTTTCTGGTCGACCTTGGGCGGTTCTGCTGTGGGATGTTCCGTTTCCTTGGGCGGGGTCTCAGGCTTGAGATCAAATTGCAACTGTTTGCAAGTCGGGTCTGTAGGCGGTACTGCCAGTGTCTTGGCAATTTCCTCAATGTCCACACTTGGACTCAAGGGCTGGGTCTCATCAGTATCCAAGCCTAAGTGGTATGTTGTTGGAAAACAAATCGCTAAAAAACATATATATTCTCCCCATGACACATCCCCATGTATAGATATCTTACCCATCGATTATATATATATATATATGTTATTATAAATATATATATATATATAAATTGATTATATGGATACCCCCACTTAAAACTTTCAGCTGTCCGAGGTGGGCAGCATGGTGCAGATACAACCGCATCAAGTTTGCTGATGGAGGCATCGATCTTTGCTTCCTCAACCCTTTCCTTCTGCTCTTTCAAGGCTTGAAGAGTCACCAGGATGTCCATTTGCTTCTTGATTTGCTTCAACCTTTCCTTTGGATGGCTGGAACCCCTGTTCTAGGTAAAGGGTGACTCTAACAAACCCCTCCAACCTCCAAAAAGATGTTTGTTCTATATTGTTTGGGGCCATATGAGGGTTGATTTGGAACAAGGTTTCAGTGCATAAGAAAAGATAAGGTTCAATCTCTTTCATCTTCTCCACAATAGCTGCATTGCAGGGCATAGATTGCATGATGGTCAAAGTGCGCGCTTCCCCTTTGCACTGTTTGCATACCCAAAAGCCAAAGACATTCTGGACGTCATGCTTATAATGCTTTGGGGGCGTGACGGTGGGCTCACCTAAGATGATGACAGGCTATGTTCTGAAAGAAACTATAGATACAACCTTTTTGGCAGGGGCACCCCCAAAAAAAAAACGATTTAAAAGCATGCTTTTTTTTAGCCTAGGGGCATTTAGGGAGAGGAGATGGTGTCTGCAGGTCCACTGATCCTGGAACAATAGATAATTCCTATATAATCTGTTTTTGTTTGGAAAACACCACTATAACATATAATATATATTATTTATATATATATATACATATTATATTATAGATGTATCACCAACAAAAAGAACTGGTCAATGAATTTGGGTGGTCCTTCACGAGTCGATGGCGTAAGTGTGGCCCCATAATCACTGGAATCTGCAGCCCCCGATGAAGCTCCCCCACCATCATCCGCATGAACCCGGCTCTCACCAACAGGTAGTGCATGTTCCTGGACAGGCACTTCATCTGGCAGGACCGGTGGGTGGGATTCCTCATCCATGGGAACTTCAGCACATGGGAGTGCATCTGGTTCTACTGGAGTGGGCTCTGGTTCTGGGGCAACATCATGATTGTCTGAATCCTCACCAGAACTGGACGAATCTTCCGAATCTGAGATTGCACTGGATGAAGAGGCCTCACCAATTTGTCGAGCCCTTTGCGGTTCCTCTGGTACTGGAATTCCTGCCACATGCATCAACCGGCGAATGGCTCCCAAACGTGGCCTGTGGGGCCTGCTGGCTGCACGGTTGAAGACTGACAGGCATCGCTTCAATGACCAGGCTTGCATAGCAATAGAATGTCCTGGGCTGGGTAATCCTTATAAATATAAAACATATTTGGATGTAAGAATTGGCATATATGAGATATGTAAGAAACCAAAAATATCATATGATTGGGTCTAGAGACTTGGGCATGGACATTCCATTAACCCATACAGCGACTCGATGTGCATGTACAAGGTGTCAACGCTAACACGGCTGCCCAAGTGCTGGACCACTGGTTCCAGCAAGGGCTCGTTGAGCTCAATTGAATCACGAGTGAACCTTTTTCTGACGCCATAGTCAACCTCAAGTTTTGAGATGCTACCATTCAAAATAAAATAATGCAATAAAACTTTTTTGGAGCTAATTCAATTAGGCAACCAACTGGTGTTTCAGGGCCCTACGTCGAATCCCCACGTTCGCTTCCCAAGCAGTGGCAACATCGGTCGCCATTGCCACACGTTGATCCAGGAAGCTATTTGAGCCAAGTGTGAGCTATAGATGTGCATGATTATATATGCCATGGTATGTATATAGGCATCCAACAGCTAGGGCCATGCAGGCTGCTATGGATATGCATGATATCATATTCTTTAGATAGATATTTATAGATACATATTTATAAGATAGATAAAGATAGATGGATGGATGGATGGATAGATGGATAGATGGAAAGAGTACTAGATGGATCAATAGATGGATATAGATAGATGGATGGATGGATGGATGGATAGGTAGACAGATATATATATATATATATATATATAAATATCAACTATAAAAACCCCAAATCAGCACAGGGGGTGTGGACCTCGATGCACACCAGGACGAAGCTCTTCATTCGAATTTTGCCTCTATGGGTGCCACAGCAGGTGCAAATCTCAAAGTGGGGCCAGTTGGGCAAAGCAAGGAATATATGGATTCGACATCTCAATCTATTACCCTGGAGTTCTTTGGATTCCATAGGACAAAATCCCATCCAACAATCCCCAGGCTACATCCGATGCTGATGATGTGCCTGGCTGGGTGCAGCCGCCATGACAGCAGCCATCAGAGGTCAACACGGTTCAAAGTTGAAAGGGCTTTGAGTTAGTACTGATCTAGCCACCTATAGATGTTGAAATGATATAATAGATCTACAATAATAATATATTTATAGGTTATGGCCATCAATTTATTGATTCCTATTTGATTAATATCGATATTTCACCTTCTTCCAGGGCCACATGGCAGCAAGTCTGGGCAACCTCCCAAATTGCTCGATTGAGGCCATTTTGTTCGATTTGACTCAAATACCCAAAATCTGCTCGAAACCCTTAAAAATGCTCAACAACCAATTGAGCAAAAATAATTGTATCACTTGAAGGTCCAGGCTTAGATGTAAATCATTTATAATATTTAAAATATGTTGCGTATGTAATTCTATAATCTGGTTTAAGTATATTTATAAATGGCATATCCCACAACAACGACAACGCAACAGGGTGGGTGTCGATGGTCGCCACAGCGCCCAGGAGTTGCTAAAGACCTTTGGCTCCCAGCGGCTGTTGCTGGGAGGCCCAGTTCAAAAGCAGGTGAGTGATGTATGAAAAAGGGTTGGGTATATTTACGGAATGCACCTTTTTCATGCTCAAAATCTGAAACTGTGCATTTTTATGGGTCATATGAAAAAAAGATGGGAATATGATGATAAACCATGGGATTTTCGTTGGAGTTGCCTTATTGTCACGGCCAAGTCACCTTCTTAGACGTGTCAGTTTAAGGGCCAAGAGTTGACACATCCAGGAGATTCCAGGATCCATATAGTCCATCAGACTGTGTTTGAAGATGTGGTATATCCCAAGAGTTGCTATTTAACATGGAAAAGGATGAAAAATGATGATAAAGCCACTGAATGTGGGATATACAGTATATATATATACATATATATATATACATATATATATATATATATTTTCCCAGGATGATAAATAGCAATATTTAAGATGGAAATATCTTACCCTCTGGTAATTTAAGATAACTATGGAAAATCACCATTTATAGTGAATTTTCCCACGGAAAAATGGTGTTTTTTGTCCATAGTTATGTAAACGTTTACCAGAGGGTAGCCATATTTAACATGGACATCTTAAATTTAACACGGAAATATCTTAATATGGGATTTGGGGTATCATATGTTTCAAGATATGTTTTAAGACAAAACCATTTCTCGGTGGTCATTTTTTCAGGAAATTACCAACGATTTGTCCAACAGCTGATGCCCTAAGCACCATCAACAGGCCTTGATATTACATGAGATCACTGTAGCATTTCTAATATCACATTGTGTTCCATTATTTAAGTAGCATTTAACATCATGTAACATCATTTAAAATCCTTAAGTAGCATTTACCATCTGGTTATTTAACATAGCCATGGAAAATCCACCCATTTTTAAGAACGGTAAACCATCTATTTCTATGGGCCATCAACAAACCATGGCAAACTGTTAGTCATAACCAGAGGGTAACATCGTTTAACCACCAGGCAAGCACCATCATTTACAGCAACCATTTACCACAAGGTGGGGCTCGGATTTCCCTTACGCCACCGAGCACTCTAGCTATGCAGAGGCGGGATGGAGATGTGGTCATTTCCATGGGATTTCTATGAGGTTTCTATGGGATTTCTATGATGGATGTGGGATATCTATGGAGTAAGTAGGTGATTCACATCCCTTCTTTTGTTGGTGGGATAAGTATACATACATATATATACATATATAAAGGGAATTTCCACTTAGAAGTGGGGTGAACTAGCTTACGATTCGTGGGATGAGCCATGAAGTAGGGATTGCTGACCCATCAATCCTGAAAGATGTCCCATGGATTCCCATGATGGTTTGGTTTACAAAGCCCTATGATTTTCTGAAGATGTTGTCTATTTTTTCCCAATGAGATTGTTGAGTCAGAAATATGGGGGAATCCTTTAAAAGGGGATATCCGGGATATGTTTTATTTTTTTGGGGGTGGCCAGATCAGCAAATCCAATGTATTGTAGTTCATTTAGCATAGGAATAGGAATGTGTTGGTTTCTTTGATCCACTTATGATTTGGTTCTGTGGTTGTGGTTTTATTTGGATTCGCAGCCAACTCACAGTACCAAGGAGTTGACGATTGGACCCATTCACTAGAATTCATCTAAGTTCTGTGGCTCGGGTACGGTTTTCAATTTTGAACCATACCATAGCCAATATGTATATATATATATATATTATAATGTATATATATATAATCATATTATATTCTATAGCCATAACAGACATCATCTCCAGGCTTGGTATCCCCCAGAAAATTCCAATTGCAACGCCACAGGCCGTTCAGGCCCCGGAAGCTTGGCCGATCTGGCAAGAGATGAGTGAGGCTGGCAGTGCTGGCAGGGCGCTCTTTAAAAGGTGACGGTTTTTTGGGAGGACGGTTGGACGCTTAATTGACCCCTGCTTTTTTCCAACAAGAAACAGTTTTTTTTGTTGAGCAAAGCTGGAATTGAACAGACAGAATATACTCATTGACATTATATATTATACATTGACCATTTTTCACTGAACATCTTACATGGAACCCCCAGATGATGGTCACGGACAAAGTCAGGTGTGTAGGAGGAGCTTACATAACCCTGGTGGGATTTTTGCACAATCACTGAGTTGTTTGGGTTGATGATTTGAGGCAACTTACGACACTCCATGGCTTTCCTGTATCATTCCATCCAAAGACACTCAAGCCCCGTCCATGAGGTTTCTGTGATTTGGAAGATTACCAAAATGGGGGTACCCCCAAATCATCCATTTATATAGATGGATTTTCCATTTACATTCTAAACCATCCATTTTTGGGTACCCATGGTTTAGGAAACCCCCATTGGACAACCATCTTGGCCGCTGATGTTCAACCACAAGTGATGTTCCACCATCTCTAAACTTGCATATGTTTCCCAGCCTCTCTTTCAGACACTGCTTCGAAATGATCATGTTTTTGCATAGATTCTTCAGATCTTCAAATGCAAAAGAGCTTGATGAATCTTGATGATTAGCAGGATACATCGTAATCTTTGTTGTCCGAAAATCATGTCTCCTCGCCAGTTTGGCTGGTGAAATCCGATAGTGAACTTGTCACGGCCAAATCAAGTAAACTCAAACTCCTTTTTCTTCAGTTGTGTTTTATAACTATAGTTATTGTCCTATAGTTATTGTCACTATAGTTACTATAATTAGAACTAACATAACTAACATAACTCACATCACTCACATAACTCAGTTATGTTTTGCTCCAGCGAAATCGTGGATATCCTCCTTCTTCGGCGTGGTGTTTTCAAACTGAACCAACTTGACAGGAGGATCGGCGGAACTTGCTCCACGACACCTGCGCCAAGTTGTATGGCTTGCCTTTGTTGCCAAAGGAGGACCTCTGGAGCTGTAGATTGGCTGTTGGCTGTTGGCTGAAAGAGAAATTCACCTGACTGGGTCCTACTGGTGCGTTGCGTTTTACGTAGGGTTGCTGGATGGGACTGGGGGTTGCTGGGATGATTATTGATAGTTATTGATAGTTATTCTGGATCATTATTAATAGTTATTGGTAGGGATGATAACTATCAATAACTATCAATAGCTATCAATAACTAGTTATCATCCCATCTATCATTATCCATAGTTATTGATAGTTATATTGTTATTTTTGGGATGATAGTTATTCTGGATCCTTCCCAAAGAATCCCTACGTTTAGCGCCAGTAAGTCGCCCCTTTCTTCGATGCCAACCATCCAAAAAGATCCAAAGCTGGCATGAGGACCTCGAATGGTGAGCAATGTCGGAGTAACTCCAACCAGGAAATAGCCTTATTTCAAGTCGCTGAAGTATATAATATAATATAATATAATATTACCCTCTGGTTATGACTAACATAGCCATAGAAAATGGGAAAATTGCCCATTTTATAGATGATTTTCCCAGCTAGAAACCTCCATTTATGAGGGATTTTCCATGGCCATGTTAAATAACCAGATGGTATATCATATTTTATATAATTCATCTAGATTGATTGCGGTCACCTAGCTGAATTTCATCCTGGGCTAGGTTCCATACTTCTGCATCCACAGGGAGCCAACCACCAGTGCCCTATGTTCGCGGCAACTCCAGGAGCTTTAGCCGTTTAGCCGGAGCATGGATTCAAGAGACCAAAAGGCAGTTGCAGCTCATTGGAGGATCATTCCAACATTATCTGGCTGGTGGTGACTGGAACCATGGAATTTTGAATGACTTTCCATTCAGTTGGGAATTGAATGTCATCATCCCAACTGACGAACTCACTCCATCATTTTTCAGAGGGGTCAACCACCAACCAGTTATGGCCTTGTCTGAAAAGCTGGGCACCCCTCAATCCATTGGTCATCTATTTGTCCTTCTTAGAAAATGACCATTTTGGTTTTGTATACTCCATGTTCATACAAACTATAAGATAGCTTTTCTGGAACTTTCCGGAAATAGGACAATGTACCAAGTTATGGCATGTTCGGATGTGTAGAGGGAAAATGATGATACACCATGATGGGATTTTATATGGTGCTGTGCGGTTTCACTTCTTGTTTTCAGCCACAGAATTTTTCTCTGATGATCCCCAACAAGACTTGAAGATGTTTGGGAGTTGTTGGGATTTCTGCCAGCAATCAGTTTATATCAGTTTATATATGTTTATATATGTTTATATCAGTTTACATCAGTTTATATCAGTTGATCATGTGGTCACTGCACCTGATGATAGGTCCCCCAATATCAATGTATAAAAATTCAAGGTCCAGCAGTCAGTGGTTTTGATCCAAGGGGATCCCAGTCGCGAGCTGAGGTCGCATTGACATGGATGGCTGGCAAACCATTGCATCCAAAAGCACCCCGGAGGCGCCGGCCGGACATCCGGGATCATGGTGACCATGGACCATGGACCAAGCAGCCGAAATTCCGATTTTTTCGCCCATTGATGGAGGACCCTTTATGGGGTTCTGAAAGGTGCAGAACTGGCTGCCTCTTTAAATGGTTTTAATCCTTGGTTGCCACCAAAAAGTGGCTGAATTCATGCCAAAAAAATCTGGAGATGACCAACTGCGGTGCCCCGTGTCTTGAATTTTGACCCAGACCATTTGAACTCAGTCATCAGTTCGGGATGTCCAAATGTTGCAGGACTTTTGGAGGACAAACCTGTGTGTGTTTCTCAAAAAAGAAGTTTGCGTCCCGATTTTTTCGCACCAGAATGGTTTCCTTTGGCAAGGAGCCAGGTCTGTGGCTTCCCAAAAGGCATAGAAAGAACCTCAAAACAGCTCTACCATCCTCTGCCTGGTGGTGGTGGAATCCGATGTTTGTTGGCTGAACCCCGATGTTTCACGTGTTAAAGTCCAAGGTTTCATGGTTTAATATGGTTTAATCATGTTTAATCCCTACTTTTGTTGCTTCAATCCACCTTTCTTCAGACAAAAAATGCCTCCTTGGTTTCCCCCCTCGCGGCAGGTGATCGTTTGGGTGCTACAAGAGGGCGAAACCGTCTCGACCGTCAACTGGTGCCGTGGGGGTGCAGGAAATGGGTCGGGTGCAGTTTCACTAAGTCACGCAGAAGTGGATATACCCGGCCTGGTAATGACTAACACTTTGCGAACTGGAAAATGGTGATAGAAATAGTGGATTTACCCATGAAAAGCATGGTGATTTTCCATAGCGAACTGTTAGTTTACCAGAGGGTAAGTGGATATTCATGTGGATATTAACGTGGAATCATACCACTTAACCATATAGTTATAATAAGTTATGATAGGGCTAAACAATCCCAACTTACAGGTGTTATTTTTTTTTAAAAAAAATGCCCATTTACTCCCATTTGGAGCCCCAGTTGTCTTCGTGCGATAAATCACCGGGACTTGAGATTATGGTCCTGAACAAACTTCATATTACTTGGCGTGGTATTTGAGTATTTTGTTACTTTTTTTTCTATTGAAAAAAAAACATTAGTATTGTCTAAATCATGTTTTCTATAATTGTAGAGATGATCTATCATTGTTTTCTATAATTTTCTATAATTTCTATCATCTCTACAATTATAGAAAACATGATTTAGACAATACTAATCTTTGACTCTTTGACTTTCCATTGATAACCGCGAAACCTCCAAGATCTGCATCTCTTTTGGCCTGGTGGCCCGTGGCCAGTCGACCAGTCGCTAGGCTCTTGGAGGAAGATGCGGATGACAACACCTTGGAAGGTCTCGACTCCAGGTGGGGTTGGGGATGAGAACAGGTTGACACGGGTTGAGTAAGGTCTTATTTCCACACATATTACTTATCTATACTTAATGTATATAAATATATACGAGATGTGGCCAGATGTTCAATAGTTAAGCATGGTTTTTACTGTATGTTTTTGGTGATTTGGCCTAAGCGTCTTTAGCCATAAAGGTTGAGTTACTGTTTTTGCTAAGAACGGATTTCGAAGGGATATAAATTATAAACCAATACCTGAGTGATCGCAACTGACCAGTATATCTTTTGGGTGGTAGCCGAGCCATAACTGACAAGTTTCATGAGTATGAACATTGTCAACCAAAAAGAAAGTATGTTTATCATCAACCATTAAGACATTTTTACAATTAGTTTCAACAATGAAGGAGGCATCGCGACATCTTATGGTTAAGCACGGAAACAGGCATCGTTCAGCCAGAACTCATTTTTTGGTGTCTGGAGATGCCAGAATCTGCAGAATTAGGGCTCAAAAATCGAAGCCCCATTCGATCCACTTCTTCAAACACATCATGGTCCCCATCCTTTGATAAGGGGGATTACCATTTCTCTCGGCTTGAGAAGAAACCTTGCCATATTACTGACGATATAATTATAATTGTATATAATCATCCTGAATAAGTAGAACAATAGTTGTCAAAACCAGATGAAATTTACAGTGTGTTTTTGACATGTCCATATCCTGTCTACGCCAGGATGACTAGGTACAATATCTGGTTGGTGGTTTGGATCATTTTTGTTTCCATATATTGGGAATGTCATCATCCCAACTGACGAACTCCATCATTTTTCAGAGGGGTAGGTATACCACCAATTAGATATAGTATAAACATATCCAGTTACATCACAAACTTCCCTACAAAATGCTTGCTTCTATCCATTTCTATCCCCATCCCAAGAAGCCAAATGATCTCCGCCTTGCCACATAAAGCCCAATGAACATCAGTTGCAATGGTCAAATCCTTGGTTAAATGGTTGGAATCCCAACATCTTCTCAGAAATGCCAAACCGCGCATCATCTATGTACTGAAACACTACAAAAGGGATAAAGGGTGCGTTTTGTCTATATATGTTTCCCCCTGTTTTGTAGTGTTTCAGTATATAGTGTTTTATGGTGTTTTATGGTAGTCTATATATATATAATAATATAAATATATATATATGTATATTTATACGGCTCCAGGGTCGTTTCACCTTTAACCATATATGTATATATATATACACTATAAAACACTATAAAACCTCACATGTTTTCCCCCAGTTTTTTTTGTGTTGCCAGGAACATCATCCAGGGCAAGCGGCGGCGCGTCAAGGCAGCGGATCGTAGATCACTGCTGGGTGTCATCCATGGCAGTGCCCAGGAAGGGCAGTTTGAAGGGCACGGTTTTTCCTAGGAAAACTATGGGAAAATCATGGGAAAAGTATTGTTTATGGCATGTTTATGGTTTATATATCTAGATTGAATGGAAAAATCATGGAATATTAATGGGATGATTGTAGGTTACAGTACCCTCTGGTAAAGTCACAGTTCGACCCTGAAAATGACAATTTTTTAGTGGAAACGAGTTTCTTGCAACCCCAATGATTTTCAGGGTGTATGTTAATTTACCAGAGGGTAATTGGGAGTTCTATATAGGGTAGGTTGGTGGAGATGATTATTATCCATTATGGGAATACCTATCAACCAACCAGTAGAACGATTCGCAGTCAGGTTTTGGGCAAAGTTCAAAAGGTATAACCATGGTCAGAAGAACGTATACCTATGGCCACCATAAGTTTGGATTTAACCCACGTAACTATGGCCACCAGTATTTTTTTGAATGAAGCAAGCAAAACATGGGAAAATTCATCATATTCATCAACATTCACTAGGGGATTTCTATGGATTTCTTCTAAGGAGTCTAAGGGCTTCACAAGATTTCACGGAGAATCATCAGGAATCTGGTTGGGAACGATGCCTTGTCAGCGATGTGTTTCCACGTGGGATGAGCATGGATGAGCGATCATCCGATGTCGGAAACGTGGGATGTTTGCCAAAAAATGACTGGGTCATTCAGCTGTGGTAGATCTGTGCTAAAACGATGCGACAGAACGATGCGACAGAACGATGCGACAGAACGATGCGACAGAACGAATGCATAGGAATCTCTATGGTTTCCTGGAATCATCCCACAGATTGCCACAGATACCATGTCCCAGATGCAACCGGTGGTGCTGGAATATTTACCTACATGACTGGGTCATTTTGGTGGTAAATGTGTGTAAATATTCTATACGTGGAGCATATGGGTGTTATTATTACATCATAAAGTCCGTTTGAAGAAAATCGCCAATTTCAAGCTAGCACCACACTATGCGACTCCCGCACTGGAAGCCTTGTCACTGCCCCTGAACTGGATGATGGGAACATTGGGGTTGAGGACCATGGATGTTCTCCCAGAGTTCCCATATGTTCCCCATGAAAAATGGCTACCCTCTGGTAATTTGTTACATAGCTATTGAAAATGGCCATTTATAGTGAGTTTTCCCATTAAAAATGGTGATTTTCCATAGTTATGTTAGTTTACCAGAGGGTACAGCTTGGTGATTTTGCTGGAAAAAAACGAGTTGTTGATCAGCTGCATAGTCCGAGTCAGGTGGACTATGCCGCCTTGGAAAAGCAGATCGATGAGGAACAGCGGCAGTACGAGGCTGGAGCTAAGTCGATGTTGATGTTTGGAAAGGGAAATCCACTGCTTATGCAGGATGGTGCCCCCCAGTTATAAGTTGGTTTATAAACCCCATGAAAACTATAGTTATATCTGCCATAAACCATAGTTATGGGAGTTATAAACCAACTTAGCTAACTATGGGGCACCACCTTGT
>Ga0126342_10000610_pt1 | contig 41305 bp, 30 predicted proteins | sample Cyp1metagenome_FD_92528 | JGI IMG/M metagenome (GOLD analysis project Ga0126342, IMG submission 92528) | Coral microbial communities from Lord Howe Island, Old Settlement Bay, Australia - Cyphastrea 1 metagenome | ecosystem: Host-associated > Invertebrates > Cnidaria > Coral ...
GATTTGATCCATCCATAAAGAGGTGATCTGGGCTTCCCATGTGTGAGGTTGGCCTACAAGTTGCAACAACCGTGGTGAGGTCCATCGATGTACTGAGTTGTGATTGATATACCATGTTCTGACAGGCAGGTCAAAATCCCCGTCATCAGGGTAAAGATTTCTGGCTCTGAGCAGTGCTTCAAGCCTGCTGGCAAAGGCTGGCTGATATGGTTGCTGGTTGTTGTCGTCTTCACCGGGGGTGTCCTGCTCATCGTCTGACTGGTCGTCAGATGCAGCTTGCTCATCCAACGGACTTTGATGCTCTAATCGATACTGCTGTATTGGCGGTTGGGCAACATCGGTCTGAGCAGGCTTTTGCATCATGGGGCTGTGCAGGGTCATCGCCTCATGTGTGCTGGAACCTTGATAGCCAGCAAGGGGCACCTGGGCTACTTCGTGCTCAGTGCCAGGCTGGTCGAGGGAATGCATCAGGTTCAAGTGGGCCGATTGCACCCTCGCTATCATCGCAGGACTTTGGTCGGTTCCATCTCGGTCAAAATTGCAAAAGTAGGTCCGGTGCGCTGCTGTGGTGCTTCTGTTCACGGCAGGCGCTTCACGTGTTGTCCAAAATTGGGGGATATGAGTATCTGGTATCCCCTTGGGGTGCATCACAAAACTGTCAAAATTGGCAGTGTCCGACAAAATGGTAGCATGGACATTGCGGTGGCTTGTTTGTGAAACAATGGAGAAAGGTGAAACTTCCGAATAGAGGTGCACGTCTACATAATCGGCAAAATTGACATGCTTGCTGGTCGACTTGGCCTTGCATGTCTCAGTTTTTTCACACTGCTGGGTCAGGAACTTGGGGAGAGAACAACCCAGGTGCCAAGCCAAGTGCCTGGCCTGGTCAATTGCTGCCCATTCAGAGAGGTATGTAGGGTCATGCACGATTGTGTGCAACCACTTGGGTATCATGGGGTGTGCATCAACATCATGACATGACGGCCCTGGGGCAATATCGTCCAACGTGATATTAGCTGGGCCTAGCCAAAATCCGGCATCTCTCCTGAATTTGGAGCAGAGGGCTCCGGGGCAAATGCAGTTGTTCTTGGCCTTTTTAAGGCCTGCTGTTCTTCTTCTACCATTTGTTCTGCGGAGGACTTGAGGGCTTCGAGGCTGGAATGGAGATTGGAAATCCCCTGTTTGATTTTCTCCGCTGCCGGCCCTGAGACATCTTTTTCTGTGTCGTCCTCGCTGATGGTCATTGCATCGTCCTTGACTTCTACTCCGGCTGTCTGCTTGGACTTTGCCAAGTTGACTTTGGCCTGATCTAGGGCGTCCACCGCTGCTGTAACACGTTCCGCCATTTGTTTTTCCTGCGCTACAAATTGAGCACTGTAGCCTTGCCACAGGTTGACTGCGTGTCCAAGGAAACCTCGCCATGCTGCATGCAAATTGAGGCGTGCCAGTTGGGCTTGCTGGAGCTCCTTCTTGGCTTTCCCATGTGCTGTTACGGCATGGTGCATCTGCTTGGTTTCTGCTGGCTTTCCTTCTGAGCTGCTTCGGACACGAAGGCCTGCAGTTCTGGCGGCAAGGTGTCGTTGTGCTTGCGCAGGGCGGCCATGATCGTTTTGATCTGCTTGTCTTCCGGTGGGGTCGCACTCGGCGTTGGTGTCACTGGTGGCTGCTGCATAAGGCTGGTAAGCCATGGTGTATCTGCTGCCGCCAGGCTTGCCATGGATGGCGGGCCAAGAGTCTCCCCCTCGGGATTCTTCCGTTGAGCCTTGCCTTTGCCCTTTGCTTTTCCTTCCTGCTGCGGCGGTTTGGCCTTCTTCGATCTTCTCCTCGGTACTGTACGTCGTCGTGGAGATGCCGTCCATTGTTCCCCATTGTCCTGCTCCTGCGGCCAGGCTGTATCCTCCCAAGCGGGGTCGTTCCAATTGGTGGCATAGGACCATTGGACTTGTCTGGTGCTGGAAGAGGCCGGGACAAAGGTAGGGTCCGCACAGAGGTGCCATGATTTTCCACATACTCCGCAAAACTGGTGGCTTTTGCCACAAATTTTCATACAGGTGACGCATCTCCAAGCATGTCCTGATGATTCCGTCATCTTGGCTTTGATCAGTTCGATGTGGTGCTTGTCCAGAGAATGGTGAGCACTCAGCTTCCTGATCCAACTGTGGACGTGCTGATGCGACGAGGGGGTCACTCCAATCTTGCACAAATGCAGTTGGTGACGGGCCTTCGCACGTGCACGTCTGGCAGCTCTTCTCTCTGTAGGTGTAGCCGTTTTGCAGCTGCTGCTGAGTAAAGATTACACCAAAGACCAGGGCGAGGAAGAACATGCACAAGACACAAAAATCACCAGTGATTGGCTCACTGCAGAAGCCAGAGGCGTCCCTGAAGTATCACTCGGAAAGTCAAACCTGTCCCTCAACTGTTGCTCACGCAAAAGGATCACTGTCGGCCAGTGCAGAGCCAGATGGAGCCAGAAAAAAGGTATGGGGAGCTCACCCCCGTTTGAAATTCCAGGAGTTGAATTGCAATAACCAAAAATCAGTGTATGTAGCCCACTGCAGAGGCTGGTTGTCAGGTGTTCCCAAATGGTAGATGAAGAGCACGAGATAGACAATGTCGATATCAGCGCGCAGGTTCAGTGATGCCAAATGGAAAAATCACCAAAGAGTCCAAACAAATCAGTTTTGATCAGTCAATCGAATGACAGTGAGCAAAGTGAAATGTTGTAAGGCCAGATTGCAAAATTCCAACTATTGCAAAATAACCCGCGGGTACACACGAAAACCCGCTAAGGTGTTGGTCAACCCTGAGCGCACGTGGGGGGTTTGAGCCGCAACACCTTGGTTTCAACCCCTCTGAAAAATATTAGTCAGTTGGGATGATTCTTCCGAATATATGGAACAATAAAACATGTTCCAAACCACCAACCAGTTATACTCTATATAAACTCTTGCCGCAATGAAACAAGAACAAGTTGGGCATATCATGTGATTTCATCAAGAATTCATGGGGAATCGGAATGAAATTTTCTTTGGACATCTAACCAACAGCTTCAACAGTGGGATAACCAACTTCCTCGGCTTCTTGGAGCTTAAGATTCACAGCCTTTCTGCTGACATTATGATTTACCCTCTTGTAATGACTAACAGTTTGCTATTGAAAATGGCCATGTATAGGTGATTTACCTATTAAAAATTGTGATTTTCCATAATTATGTTAGTACCAGAGGGTAATCATCCCTTTTTGACACGAACATGTGATAGTCGCAGTGGTTTGATTGTCCAAGTGGTGAATGATGTATGTAAGGGGTTGTGGCTGCAGCTGAGGGTGCGAAGCGTTTGTAAGGGGCGTAATAACCACACATAACCACATGATATACCGGTTTATGTTAGATATAAACAACGTATCACAAGGTGGTGCCTCATAGTTAGCTAAGTCGGTTTATAACTCCAATGTCAGTTACTCTTTTTCCTAATGGTAGTTATTACTTAACCAACTTACAGAACTGGGGGGCACTACTTTGCAACGCTTCTGGCTGCTAAGCCTGAGCCCAATCATGGTTCTACCCTCTCACCAAACATGGCCATGGGAAAAAGCCCAACATACTGTGGATGGTTGCGAAATCCTGCATCACAGATGGTTGAACCCCTATAAATAATGGGTGTGTGTTACCACCGTTTTCAACTGGTGCAGGATTTCGCTGGCCCATCCACAATATTTCATCTTCTTTCATCCTATTTTGCGAAGGGAAGGACATATGTAGAAAGATATGTGCAAAATGAGTCATTGTTCTATTGCCATCTATTGCCCAGTTGGACTAGCAGAGGCTACGCTCTGGTAATCTAACATAGATATAGAACATGGCACATTTATAGTTGATATACCATGATTTACCCATTAAACATGGTGATTTTCTACAGCTATGTTAGTTTACCAGAGGCTAATTGTCATTGGTTTTTAACCATAGGTTGCCAAGGGGCGAATCATCATGGTGGTGGGTGGGCTCTCCAAGCCCTTCTTGGAGAACTCAGCCGCCTTGGTCCAATGGGTCGGTGCTACAAAGGGAATCTCCAGGGGAGATTTCCTGGGACTTTTGATGGGGTTTCCCATCTGGGAAACCATGTGATGGTGCCCCAGTTTGTGAACGCCAAGTTGGGAAACCTCAATCCAATGATTCTTGGGATGCTGGAACACCTCCTTGTACAAAGAAGGACTTCCAACAACCAGTGCTCAAAAATCGCAGGATCTTAAACGTGTAAGGGGGATAGTTGTCGACATGAGTAGGAGCATTAAGAAACCCAAATCGCGTCATACCCCTATCCCATCCCCATTATATATATATATATACTGGTTAGTAAATAGCTATCCGTAGTATGGGTTACACTATGACAATCCCCAACAGAGCAGTTTGTACAATCAGATATTATTATATACATAAATAATATAAATATATATTTTTTTTAAACAAAAATGTAAATTACATGCTTACAAAGTGGACCCCCCTAGGAACGGAAAGTTGGTTTATAAAACTAGGCAACCGGATGGAAGTATGGTGGAGAATACCCCCAAACGGCGATCAAATCAATGGACAATGATGGGTGACCATTGGATTTAAGGTTTCCCGTGTCAAACAAACCATTTGGACAACTGTGGATATAACAGTTGGATGGGTGAAGTCGAACTGTCGACAAATGCATGAGTGGGTACTTGTGCCCTCTGGTAAACTAATCGTTCGCTGTCGAATATCACCATGTTTTTTAAATAGGTAAATCAACTTTAAATGGGACACTTTCAACAGTTATGTTAAATTACCAAAGGGTATACAGTAGTCACTACAAATTTAAGACCAAAGCAAAGTTGGGGTCCTGGTCTGTGCGCCCGGGCCAGATTCACATTTTTCGGCACTTGGTTGTGAGTAAACTCCACCTGCGATCAATGGCTGTCCAACCATTCCAAATAGTAAGTTTAAAGCATTGGGTTTATCATGGTTTATCAGTTTATCACATTGACAATACATCCCACTTCATATATCTTCATGTTGTGTTTGATTCACGAAAACATATTTTCAAAGTCAAATGTTTCGATGACGAGTCTCACTCTTTGATGACTATAAATCTAGACAATCACAATACCCTCTGGTTATTTAACATAGCCATGGAAAATCACATTTTTTAATAGGTTATAGGTAAACCATCTATAAATGGGCCATCTATACCATGGCTACGTTAGTCATAACCAGATGGTAATTCATGAAGCTGAATTTTTTCGGACATGAAAGGGATACCCCTTGGGGATCATATCCCATGAAAACATCACCTAAAAAACATCTACATGAGATCCCAGTAGATCCCATCATTCTGTGGCTCAAATGGGGATGGGTCTAACTTTTCACCCGTGAAATTACCATATTTTTGACGGGAATAACCATCCATCAACCAGCTATGACTTGGAAATTCCCCGGGCCTTCGTCCCATCCTTGGCCGAGGCTACGGTGGGACACCCGGACTCCTCGCGCGGCCGCTGAAAACGCACCCGTTTTGGGGCCGGTGTGTTCGGCAGAAACTTCCATCGTTTCTGTGGGGGTAATGGCTTAAGCTAAATTCTTGATCTGGTTTTTGGGGTGGTCATATGCGGTAATGTTAGTTTTGAATTGATTTGAGCCACGACCGAGAAACACTTTTTATGCATGGATTGATCTATTTTCATCCACAAAAAGAATGGGTAGATATGTTCCATGATATCGTTCGCAAACCCAAACAGATGGACAGGTTCAAAGCACGCATATCATGGACCCTTTAAACAGCATCGACAATGTCCTGGCCAAAACTACTGCTCTATCTATTTGGGGATTCCTCTACAGTTGAAGGATTTTTTTGCGCAGGTCCAGGCCAAAAGTCCAGCCAGTCAGAAAATCATCAGAAACTCACGGCACGCCTCCATAATGGGCGCAATCTGGCCTGGAGTCCGATGGCAGCATGACACTTCTGGACCCTTGTCAGGTGTGTCGGCCATTTGACAAAAGAATGGGGTCTATAGGTCGATGGAAGGTATCATCTCTAACCTGGCTGGTTCACGGTTTCAATGTGTTATTTATGTCTTTTCCTATTACTACTAATATTACTAGTACTACCAATATTACTAGCACATATCACTATTACTACTAATATGACTATCACATACTACTACAATCTACTACACATATAAGTCATATTTATCTAACCTTTAACCATTCTTAAACTATACCAAACCATGATATCAAATCCTCATTCTGTGTTTTTGTTTCCTATATGAAACCAAGGCTGCACACCACCCCTGCACAGCCAGACCGGTCTCGACCGCCTTCTTCCAGGAGCATCTCAGAGGGGCACATGGAGCAGACCGACCCCGAGGAGCGAGCTTTGGACATGTTGTCCACCTGCCACGCAGATCACCGCCGGGGCCGTGGTTTAAAAAGATGGGAACAACAAACCGGGGGGAGATCGAGTTTAGGAGATAGTGCCACTATTTTCTTTTAATCATTTGGATATTACTTGTCTGCATCTTCGTGAAGGGAGTCTTCCAGAAGCAAGAAACATGTTGGGCTGGCGACAATGTCGATTTGATGGCAACAATGAGATTTTACAAAATTATACACATACGTATATATATAGATATATGTATTATATTGGATTTAAACCACCAAATATGTGGATTTCACCCAATGACTGGGATTTTACTAGTACTTACCATGGCTGTAATTTAATAATGTTCCCTTTTTTGAAGATGAACATCAATTGCAACGGTGCGGTATGGTTTGGGCCCAAGCACTGTAGAAGTGCTGAGACATGTTGGGTATGATATCCTACAGGGTGTTCAAACATTATCTTTGCTGGTTTTTACAAGACCATTAACAGGTTCTACAGATCTACCATACACCATAGATAACCATAGATAACCATAGAATATCTAGATATAATTCGGGGGCACGTTGCAGCGTTGATAGCCTTTATACCTCACTACAACGAACAGTACGAACATGCCTAGGCCGCGCTGATCACGTTCACACGTTTGCTGGGTCAATCTAAACCCTAGGATCTAAAATTCCGAAGCTTCATTTTCAAGCAGTCAGCAGTCTTGAACAAAATCACTGGTTGCCAAGTTATTGCTGTCAACGCTTAAAAAAACATAAATCCATATAAATCCTTACCATATCATACTTTACCATCTCCAAATAGTCGGGAACAATTCATGTTTGAGACAATTTGAAACACAAATTGTTAGAGAAACTCCAAAATTCTTCCTAGTAGTAGGGAACTTCTTAGAACAAAAAACATACAAAAACCATCTTTGAAACCCACCACTGGCACGCAGAATTGCGTCCTAAACATCCTAAAGGCACCTTGGTGGGACGCATCTCCTGGAGCTGGCACTGGATGGCCAGGAAACATCTCCAGGAACCAACAGTTTTTTTTTTTTTTTTCCCGGGGGAACATGTCTGGTTAATAAGTGGTGAATCATGTGGTTAATCTACGGTTAATAATGGTCAATATCATGGTTATGAAATATGGCTAATGATTAAGAATAATCTGGTTGGTGATTTCAACCTACCCCTCTGAAAAATGATGGAGTGAAAGTCAGTTGGGATGATAAAATTCCCAACTGAATGGAAAAATAAACGTGTTTGAAACCACCAACCAGATGTGTTTGATATACGTAGTTTCAATTCATTTCAGACATGTTCATCAATTTCCGGAAACAACATGTTTTTTCTTTGAGGGGGGGGATTTGTATTCTGGGATAACCGCCTAGGGGAACAATCTGACAGTCATTTCACGATACTTTTTTTGAGGAAGGAACCTGTACCGTACCCATCAAGTTGGTTGCTTGTACCAAGCATAGTAGAGGGATTTGAAGATGAACAATAGTGCATTTTACGTTTCAACATGGGATATCATGGAATATGATATGTGCCAGGGTCAAAACATCTTGTGGTCATCCCACCATCATGAGCGTGCTTCCTTAGCATGCAAATATTCAACCTGTTTGATGGGGAGATGACCATTCCCTTTTGCTGAAAAAAACAACTCACGGCAAATATGGGATATAATCAGAAATATTTGGATGGACCAGAAAATTCCCACTAGAATTTGGAACATCACCAACAAATAATGGGATGTCTTATGGGATATCACCAACAAGCACAGATCCAGGTCAATTCTTCTGGACCTATTCGGAACAACAAATTGGATCCATGCAAAAGGGGAAAGGCATGGAAAGGCCACATTGGTTGGATGTTTTCTTAAGGGGAAACCTCCCAACCCATCTTTATCCAACTTTCAATGGTCAACAACTCAAGATATATCAACTCATAAACCCGATTTTGGGGTCATGTTTACCAGCTTGGCTATATCTGGATAAATTGTTCAATAATTCAGACATCTGGAACTCAAAACTCTTTTGGGCAGGTCAACACAATCCAAATCTATCCACTTCTTATCCCAGAATCCAAGATCTACCATAAACCATACAAGGTGGTGCCCCCCAGTGATGTTTGTTGGTTTACAAGCCCATGAAAACTATAGATATATCACCAACAAAAACCATAGTTATTGGAGTTATGTTCACCAACTTAGCTATCGAACGGGGGCACCACCTTGTAGTTAGCACCTCAAACCATCCGTATAGTATGGGACACCACCTTGCCATATCCCGGTCGTTTTTTACCGCTCCTCGGCCTCAGAGGCCATGGTGCTCACTGAGCTGCTTGAGAGGATCCGCTTCTTCAAACTTTCGCCCTCCTCGGTCGGGTGGGGTCCAAAAATGGGCTCCTTAGAAAAAACGCAAACGACTCAAGGGCGAACGTCTGCCGATCATAGAGAGGCTGGTTTTGCACATGGAAAAAGTCACCATCATATAACGTGAGGTTTTGGTGAGTGTCGGTCAGTAAGTGCTTGATTACCCTTCCCATCCTAGGGTTCTTCCATTGCCGGCTTAGAAACTAGATTGGTGACAAACTACCTCGCAATAAACCTACCAATCACGCTTAACAAAACTTAACAATCCATACAAGGTGGTATTATGTTGTACCCTGCCCCTTCCCCAAGACGGTCCCTAACCCTCGTCAGTCACAATTCACCCATTCACTACCAAGGGTGGTTTGGCCCGTTAGGGTCAGTCAATACCTGCGGACTGTACCTATCTAAGATCCGTAGTGTATGATTATCATTGATTATCTATTATTTTCTGATGGCCAAGATCCCGTGGTCGAAAGTTTACACCAAAATCTTTGATTCCCATCGATTTTTTTCCACCAACCCAAATTCTCATTTCACTGCTCCAAGGTGCCAAGGCCGAAAGTCCTGGCATTTTCATCGGCTTCAAAGGGGGGTGCCTTTGTAACTTGGCCACTTTCCGAAACAGTTGCCGGTTGGTGATTGACCTACCCCTCTGAAAAATATGAGTTCGTCAGTTGGGGTTATGACATCCCCATATATATATATATGTATAATTATATATATATAGAAAAATAAAAGCCATGTTCCAAACCATGTGATTTTTGTTTCAACCATGTGATTTTTGGGATTTCTCCCAGTTGCTTCTGGGTCGAAACCCAAAAAAAACCCTGCTGTGGTGGATTTTCCAGCCAGTCACGTCTGATGAAACCGGATTGTACATCCCTTATAAGACTAAAAATTACTGTCATTTACAATCGTTAAAACCATTACTATCCCATAATTATCCCATTATTTTCCTTTATTATTCCATTATTGTTCCATTATTATCCATTAATTATCCTCCCATGAATATCCCATTACTATCCATGATTGTCTCATTCATTATTATCTCATGTTTATCCCATCCAACCAAATAACCAACATTCATATATCCCATTTTATTCTTCCATGATTGTTCATTATCATCCAACTATTATCCATTATGACCCATTTTATCTATTATGACCCAATAATCTGGGTAAATTAAAATATTTCACTAACCTGAATAGTTCGGCCATTTGGGGATGATTCCCCTTACTAACCATCATTCCCAGAGAGGGAGAACAGTGAGGTCGTTATAATTTACCCAGATACTACTATATAAATATATATGGTTGGTGGTTTTAACCATTATTAACCATTATTAACCACTATTATCCCATCCAACCAACATCCATAAACCAACCCGAACGCGCCGCGTGTCCAACCTGAGACCTCTGTGATGCGACGTTGCAGCACTCGCAGCTCTTCAACCGATGGAGCCCTGGGGCAGAGATGGTGCCACCATCCATGTAGTCATTGAATAATATTGATTATATATCATGCCAGGTAGTGTTAATGATTAAACCCATATCATATATATATATATTATCATACATATATATATACACATAATTACACATATATTATATATTGTGTATATATATAATTGTATATGGTTTCATCATTGTGTCAATGATCATTCCAGGTAGTGTTTTCATGATTAAACACAGTTAAACCATGGGAGATAGCCGCTAAATCATCTACGTCGACATCTACGTCGACTACGTCTCGCATCAAAGAAAAATAAGGTCACCCATCAGAATTGATGACAAACATATACAAAACGATGTTTCGTTGAATGAGCAAAGATTGGTTTATCATGGTGACTCCTTCGCTGATTTTGGCGATAAAAACCGCAGATGCCAAGGTGCACTCCCAGGATTTCGACGTTTCTGTTGTTGAAACCATAAAACGGGGGGATGATAGATAATCCATGATAATCCCAAATGACTCAGCAATCATAGTGCAATGGTCTTTGAGATTCTTCGAGGAGTATTGAACTGATTTTGCTGTGCTAACCCCCCTTCATAGCCGGTTTGGTACCTTTCCCAAAGCTCTTTAGGTATCTACAAGGAGATAAACACACTTGGTTTCAAAGCGCACTACAAGAAGGAAGATTTGAAAGTGACGAAACCAGAACATGCTATTTCCAGATTCACTGCAAGAGAATACATAGCTTGAAGGTGGATGTCGCCTTTTATGTCATGATGGATGATCAGCGGGGAAAAAAAAACGGGAATCAAACCCTCATTTCTACAGACATGCATACCCTTTCATCATATAATAAACATCATATTTCATCATATTTCATGTTGCTTCGATCCGCACAAAAAGTGCGGGTTGGATCACCCTTGCTGCAACGATGAACCCCCCGGAAAGCTTGCTTCGGAGTGGCCTGGGTTTCTGCCTAGGTTTGGCAGCCGAATCGCGCTTGGTGACATGGCTAGATCCTATTATGTTTAAATAGATGTACTAGATCCTATTATGTACAACTATTAATAGATGTATGTGACTAAACTTGTATTCTATTCCCAAATGGCGGCTTCAACTGATAAACCAACAATGTTGGGGTATCCCATCTCCAGACACAAAAATGTCCAGTCATATTAACTGGAAGCTTTTTGTTGCTGTTCGTTTTCAGTGCTGTCACCATATGCATTGTCACGTGCATGGTTTTTGGTTGCCATCAATCGTTGGGGGGCCATCCTCCATTTGCAGACACACGCAACTAGCAACCCCAAAAAAGATAGAAACAACATATGTATCATTTTTATAAATCGGATTTACTTTGAAATCTATGTCCCTATAGGACTTTGAATTCGCCATCTTCTCAAAGGGAGATTACTATGGATGTAATTTTTGCCACACGAAGCAGTACATTAATGGAGAATATATGATAATATAATATAACCACAATCCAATATTGGATTGTGATAGTTCCCGAGAATTGTACACTGCTCACATGCTCATTTATCAGTTATATAGATATATATATATATATATACCCATGTGGCCCATAAAACACCATAAAATTCATTAAAGCATCCTAAAACCCCCAAATTTCATGGTTGAATAATTCGAATCCCCAATTAAAAAAAGCCGTGTCTAGAGTTGCCATCGCCAAGGGACTCGGGGAGTGGGCTCAGGAGTTCGCGCCGACGCTGTGGCTCTTTCAAAAGTTGGTTCAACTTTTTGGCCTCGAAACGACGCTCATCATGGGTCAATGAATCACCATATTTTCCTGGGGAAATAAACATCCATAAATCCCAGCTATGACATTGGGGTACTGTTTGGGTACCTTTTGGATACCATTGTTTTTGAAGAACATAACCAACAATAGTTGCTTAGATCTCCGGTTTCATTACTATATTCCCAATGTATCCCATGATATTCAAATATTGTACACCAAGAAACATGGAAACTAACATGGGGGATTTATCACCAACACTTTGGGAAAGCATCAAAATATGGGAATTTCACCAAGAAACATGGACATCTATCACCAATCAGAATTGAAGGATGTTTAGGAAACTTGCATGCTATCAACAATCACAAAGAAACATGGAAATTTAGAACCAACCAGAATCGAGATATCCTAGGATACATGACTAAAAATATACTTTGACGATCAAATTTGGTGATTTCGATGAATAATGGTGGCTGGGGTCGGTTTCCCACCTGGACAAGTTCCAGAACCCTTGACATCCTTGAGACAGTTTGGGAAAAACCTGAATGTCAATGGTGAACATAACAAGAAACACCCGTTTTTCACATGGCAACATTGAGAAACCAACAGGTGTCATATACGTGTTATCTTTTTCATACGTAACATCGCTTAATTCATGACGGTTTCTCCATCCAAGAGGTCATTCGATCAAATCCTCCTGACCAGTTGATTCTGGGGATCTATTTCGGTAGAGGTCAAAGATGGGGCCGTCAATGGACCATAATGGACACATCTATTGGTCAGCTGTGCTATTAAACTAAGCTTTTGTTGGGTCAATAATTTTCAGAGGTACCCAGTTGCCAGGGTAGATTGCCAAAGGTTCAAGCCACTAACATCACCATGTTTGTCAAAATATCGGTTTTTGCAGGTTACACCCCATTTTAGATAATGTTGGGATAATGTTGACGCATACATCCGTGTATCCATGTGTTTAAACATTCCATTCCATTATCCTTTCCATTATCCTTTCCATTTTCCACTCCATTTCATTGAAACAGTACATCATACATCTATGCTGGAGGCTTCCTAAAATGGGGGCATCCATTTTAAGCATCCAAATCATGAACCCTTCGGGGCTGGCGACGCAGGCATCGTCCGTCTCATTGGCGAGATGGGAGTCTGCCTGAGGTGCATATCACTGGGGAATTTCACCAAGATCATGGGATACGAATGGCACACAGTAGTAGTGGTTATCCACCTATAATTCATGGTTATGAATAGGTGGTGATTAATGGTTATTCATGGTTATCACTTATCACCTTCTACAAGTAAATATGAATGGTTATGTATGGTTACGGATGGATACCAAGTGTTTATTAACGGTTAGTGGTTGTGAATCTTGCTCCCCAATCATGAAGCGTGGCCATGGACAATCTCCTAATTTGCTGGTGATTTTCCCATCAGAACCCCCATTTTGTTCGGGGATTTTGCATTGCCACGGTGAGAAAAACCAGAGGCTACTTAGACCCTCCAAGCCGTGATGGGTACAGGTACTACTACCACATTTTCAAGGTACTTGGGGAATCTACACTGTGGGGCCCCCGTTCGATAGCTAAGTTGGTGAACATAACTCAGATAACTATGGTTTATGGTACTTATAACTTATAACTATAGTTATGGGAGTTTATAAACCAACTTATAACTGGGAGGCCCCACATTGTAGGTATATATGGATGTCTGTAAAACAAACAATATGATGTGACCATCAAAAAATGGTGAAACATGTGGACCGAACCATCCAAATGGTGGATCTAACCAAGGCTTCCATGTTTTTCAGCCAATATTGGAAACCCAAAAAGACTTGATTAGGAAACTAAATCTCCATCGACTTCACAATGGATTAAACTAGCACATATATAAGAACTAGCACATATATAAGACGCCTACGCACGCGCTTACGCAAGTTTTTGATCACATACGCGGAAGTCAGAGGTTTGCAGCTCAGCATGCGCAATCTTGCCTATGCCTAAAAATCAACAAGTGCCTAGCCTACGCTACACTGCAAAACACATATAAGCAGCCCTACGCAACATGCAGTTCCCATTTGTCAAAACTTCATCATCAAAAAAATCTAAACAAAAACACCAATGCTCAATTGGGGACCACCACCTCAAACATCGTTGACACCAATAAAACCACAAGCAAGACCAACGAATCCCAACGAGTCAACTGAGTTTCAATGCCGACAACTATGTTCGTCGGTGATGATCATCTCAAAAAGGGATAAGCAGGATAGAGAATAGTAGAGAATCCAAAATATGGTTAAAACAACAACCAGATCCTTATATTAATAACCATATTATATAATCATTAAACATATGATTACAATGTGAGGCCCCCCAGATAGCTAAGTTGGTTTATAACTCCAATAACTATGGTTTATGGTACTTATAACTTATAACTATAGTTGCTGGGGCTTATAAACCAACTTATAACTGGGGGGCCCCACATTGTACAAATATATATAATAGAATAACCAATATACAGATTCTATCCCCATGTTTGATGCTTGAATCAAGGCCCTCATTTCATCCCCTCCCCCGGGCCATCATGGCCACTATGGGCTGCCCTGCTGAGCGAGAGCGTAGGCGGGGAGCCAAGGTCACGGGTGCTTCGTACCAGTGGAGAAATGTGTTTTTCACCTGGACCATTCCGTGCTTGCGGTGATGCTGGAAGTCGTTGGCTAAGTCGGCGAAGTTCGTAAAAATAAAAAATCACTGGCTGGGATTGTGGTGTATATATAAATATGTCTATACCTACAACATGTATATCAAACTAGTTCATGGCCGATATAAACCAACTTTTACATAACTTGGGCAAATGCATCTTAAAGGGACCTTCAAAACAATGTATGTCATTTTCCTTGTAGATCTGCTGCCTGAGAACTGGTGGATTTGTTGTGGGATTACCAGATATTGGTCATCCATTGATGAAATCCACATTCTTGATAACAAAATAACCAGTGATCGCAGCATGTGAGCTATTGGAGGTCATCCTCCAGTTCATCAACCAATACCATTCAGAACAGTCATTGAAAACTGCAACAATCATGTCGGAACAACCTATCAAATCATCAAAGACCTGTTGATGAAACAAGTCATATCAAAACAACACTCCATCTTCCAAGGAAAAAACTTTCATCCCAAGAATCTTTCAAAAACTCCATCCAATATCATCCAATATCATGATGCAACTGTAAATTCCTTTATAACCATTTCCCCCAAAGCCCAATCATCAAAAAACACCATCCCCATAAAGCCCACAACATCATCTTCCAAAATTCTTGAACTGGGGCATGCTGCCTCTCATATGTAGAACGCTCTGAAATCTGAATTAACGGTTTGTGTGTTTAACATAGTTCCAAAACTGATTTTGAAAGAAACACTCGAAAATCAATGCTAGGACTAGCTTGTTCAAACAGGTGGGATGATTTTACCCCTAATAAGTTGCACGAACCAAACCCATCTGGGAGCCCACAGCTGGTGATGACCAGCCTGTCACGGTGTAGGTGTCAGGGTGTCAAAAGCTTCCGGACGAAAATGCTGTGATTTCAAGACGGCTTTTCTCAAAAAAAAGGTGCTGCCAGTTGTTTTTTCGCCCTTGCCTTTCCATCAAACATTCAATCTTTACAATGGCCAGGCTGCGAAATGGACTGCCACAGCTTCCTCATTGCCAAACTATACCTGGTGAATCCTAATGAAACTAGCCGCTGACTGCACATTCATTCTTACTCTTCGCTTGACTCTTCTGACGACTGTGAATCCTCGCACTTCAGGCAGCTAAACCTGGAAGAGATCAGGGGGCTTTCAGCGTCTAGCAAGGGAAGTCCATCTGTCTGGATGTTTGAGCGTGCATCCGACAGAAAACGGCCTATTCTATAGCCGATACTATAGCCATAGTGAAAGTAGGTGGCCCCATAGGTGAACCCAAGCACACCCATGGCTATGGTTTGCCAGGGACTACCGAAGATTCCGAAGATATAACATATCAGCAGCAAGCAATCACAGGGCACCCGGAAGCAAATCACCACCAAGGCCAAAAGCCACTGCTGCCACGTCTCCGGATCACAGAGGATGGGCCACAGTTCCCCCCAAAACGGCTCCATGTTAAGGTCTCCGCCAGGTGGTACTTTTTGAAGCAAAATGTCCATCGATGCAGTGAGCACAATGCCCAAGGTCGTCACAACCATTTGGCAGCGCAAAGCCGGAGACCGTTTAGCTTCTTGAATCGTGGCAAAGGTCCAGTCTGAGTCTTTGAGTTCACCGATTACGTACTTTGCCTGCTCTTGTGCAGGGATCGAGATCGCCAGGTTGACGCTGGCAGACACCAGCAAGTTCAGCCCTGTCGAAAGCTTCGCGGTCTTCGGGTGAAGAGACATCAAGCTGTAGACCTGCACTGTAGCACAAATACAGCTCTCCCACAATTCATGATCCTTGTAATGCATCAAGCCTCGTGTCTCGAAACCCTTTCGCAAGCTTTCTGCCACAGCATGGGCTCCTGACAGCTGTAACGGGTCACCTGAAACGGCGCAAGCTAAGGCTATCCCGAAAGCCATGAAAGCAGCTGGAAAAGGCTGTCCTATGCGCAGAATGGTAAGGACTGACACGATGTCTCCAAATGGTTCGAACAAAATGAAGAATGCGGCAATCTTGAGGCCGATCTCTGAGCCGTTCCGGTCGGAGGATGCTGGGTAGCACAATGGTGCTTCATTCCATCCATTCTCTAGTGGTAGTGCTTGGTTGGACCTGACAGGCAAGCAGCAACAAGGCATGTCGCCACATCTCCTTCCATACGGCCCATCAGGAGTGACATGGTCTTGTGCAGGGCCGCCTGGAATCGTTTGTGGCTCAGTGTTGCAAAATGTCCACAGGAATGCTATGATGCTCCATACTCCATACACCATGGCTAGCAGGTAGATCCAATACAACTCAGGCATGAGCTCTAAAGCCCATGCTGCGGTTTGGGCTTTCCAACAAGTCAGGTAGATGTGGCCCTGCTCACTTTTCAGAAGCCAAAACACGTGCCACGGGCTCAACATGTACGGCGCTGCGCTGTTGGGCCCAAGCGCTTCGTGGCACCATTTGGAGCAAATCGCCGCCACCGAGATGTTGGCCACGGCATCCAAAGGGATGATGTCTCTGCATAGCAGCGGCATGGCCGTGGTATTTTGCACACGGGCCTTGATGGTCGTGCTATAGTTGCTAGAGTTCATTTTGTTTTGCCCAGTGAGCATGAGCGGTGGACTTCCACCCGTGGCGGTGTCCAGCGCCGTTGCCAGCGAGGATGGCAACAGAATTCCCAGTTCTTCTAGAATGGAACCAAGAAAACACGTTAACATTGTATATAACATTATGATGGCCACGACGATAAAAACAAATTGCCGCAAGGTTGGCCACATGATAAACGCCAGCTGCCGCAAGGTCAGCTCCATGGCTGCTGCCGCAATCTTCGCACAGTCCTGTTGCTGTATCGAGTTACCAAAGAACTGCCCACATCCAACACATCCCAAAACCACTGCAACTTTTTGGGAAGAACCATGTGCCAAGATCGACTAATACTGCTCACTTCCTGTCTTGGGCCCTGAAAATTGCAAACACAACAGCTTCTCGAAGTGCATGGTGTCAGTCTTTGCAGCTGGGTTGGTTGAAACTTGAAATCAGCCCCCGAATCCTTCCCACTGCGCGCCTGAAAATTATTGATGAACTCGTCCAACAAAAAGGCCACCGTCTTTTTGGCATGGACCAATTTATGATTGGACGATGGGAGTGTTCCTTTGAACTGAGTTGTTTAATGAATAGTTTGGTGATGATTTTCATAGCTTTTTCTGAAATGATTGTTGAAATGTGAGGAGGGGCATTGGTTGATGAACTGGGGGATGACCTCCACCAGCCTTTTTCACGGTTCAACCACCATTTTGTTTCACCAGTTTCATGGTGAAATCACCATTTTACATTTTTTGTTTGATGGTTGAACCACCATGTGTATATTTTTGTTCACCACTTTTCCATCTATCTTCATGGTGAAAAAATCACCATGAAACCCCGCGAGTTTTGGGATGCGAAATCCCAGTGACCGAGGCCAGCATCTCGGGCGCTCGGTTTCGGCTCTGACCTGACAAGGCAATAAAGGGGTTTTGCTCAAGAAATGGAGGATTTTTGAGTTCTGGATTCAGCAGAAAACAGTCATATCTGGTTGGATGAAGTTAGAGTTGGATGGGTTTAAAGAATTGGTAAATTTTAAACCAGAAAACTTGTGATTGAACCCAGAAACATGGAAACATTGAGGGATTTGAGCCTGGTTTTACAATGACACATGCTGATTTCATGATGATATCACCAAGAAACGTATAGGAATTGGGATTTGAGCCATACACATGGCATATCTTAGCAGCATAAAATTCAGTTAGGCTTGCTTCCAGTCGACCCCAGATCTTGAGGGAAACTGGATGGATAGAGAGAGACAAATGATTCAAATGATACGTATTGTTTTATGATTGGTTATAATTGTCAACAGTTCTTGGTGTTTTTTTCATATTGTGATGTTTCCCCATATTGTTGATGATAAATACCCCAATGTTTCCGTGTTTCTTGGTGTACATGGGAATAACACGGGATACAATGGGAATATGATCGGACATCTATGCGTAACAATAAGATTTTACCATCCAAACTGGCAATATGTGTGGCATTTTAACATGGTTTAACATGGTTTAACTCATCCAAAATGGGGAAAAAACATGGTTTTAACTGGGATTTCACCTGGTTTCACCATGGTAAAAAAACCTTAAGTTTCACAGATTTAGAGATGCGTTGTTGCTTTGTCCGAACATGGCGGAAAAAAATGGGGATAGCTAACATATAGTTAGCCATAATGTTCGTTTACAAAACCATCCGGAACTACATAGTTTGATAATCCAAACATGTGTATATAGATATTATTATAAACCCAACAGTTCTTTGTAGTCATAAACCAACTCATCTATAGCTTGGGGGGGCCATCTGCTCATGATGGGCAATGATGGTGAATGAATACATATTTGTATACGGATCATTGTATCCCTTAGCTTGTTAAATGTAACATTTCACCATACAATTCCTCAGATGATTCTCCCAAGCATCCCCGCAGGCGGCACCTTCGTTCGCTGTGACTCGACCGCGCCCAGCCGACCTGTTCCTGCCGGCGGCGGATCCAATTTGCCGCGCGCTGCCCGATTTGCGTCGCTTGTTTGAACTCAAATGGCAGCTGCGGAACATGCAACAGTGGTGTAAAATAGTAATAATTATCACAAATGATAGTCTGATATATGACGGTTTGTCAAAATGTTTGTTCCCAGTTTTGTTAATAAATCACAATTCCATGCCTGCCGCCTCATATTATGGTAGTTCTTGATCTATTATGAATCAAAAACCCTTACCCTGCTCAACATCAAAAGCTCGGATCTATGGGTGTTAGTCCTCGATCCATGGTATTCCAATGGATTTCATACAATGTGGGGCCCCCTAGATAGCTAAGTTGGTTTATAACTCCAATAACTATGTTTTATTGTACTTATAACTATAGTTAGTAGGGTCTTTAAACCAACTTATAACTGGGGGGCCCCACATTGTAGGGTTTCAACATGTTTTAGCATTCCCAGAGTATGGGTCGGTCAAGTCATTTTTAGTGGCTACCCCTTGGAGAATTTCAAGGCATGTTCTATGACTGGTTTGGTGGTTGACCAACCCCTCTGAAAAATATGAAAGTCAATCCAATGGGGAGGATGACATCCAATATAAATGGAAAATAAACAATGTATGAAACCACCAACCAAATGAAATGTCTGGGCTTTATTCTAAGCATACTTTTTTTCCGGCTCCATATTGGTCTTGAATGGCCCGATCATGTTTGATCCATATCCAAAACTCAAAAAACTTAGAAGGACACATGGGAACTTCCATGTCAACAGTTAAACTGGGGAGAAACCATGATGAAAACATCAAGAATGGCACGATCCCCAACAACCAACAGCGATAGGCACATATAATGGCATATACTCGGCAATTATAATTGGAGATGGGGATAGAAACATCTACAATTGACAATGGGGATTGAGGCCCCAGTGATTTTGTCAGCCTAGAGTGAGGGATTGCAGTGTGATTTGTCATTTGCCACATGAAAAATTGCAATTTATTGGGTAGACCCACAAAATATCATAAAATCGGGTAGCAAACCCAGCAGGTTTCTCCACAGAATGCTGCAGTGACATGTCCAAACAGTTTGCTGCAGCTCGTGTCTTTTTGTTGCCGACTTCTCTTCGGAGAGGTCAGAGATCCATTCCTGGACAGGACAGCAACGGGCTTGGGAGTTGGAGAATTTCCGTGCTTGTTTTGGAGCCAAGCAAACCATAAAACGAATGATCGTTGGGAATGGTTAAAAAAAAACACATTCTCAAATGGCTGGTTTAAACATGGATTTTCATTAAATCATAATGTTTACCATTCCCAAATGGTTGGAAAAAAGCATGCATAAACCAGCCATGACTGAGAATGGTAAACATACCATCTATGGTGATGCCTGGTGATGGTAAACATGACATTCTTTTGCCAACATGACATTTCATAAGTAATGGGATCATCGTCCCAGGTGCTGTAAATATGGTATATATGTCATATGATACCAAATATGGACAATGATCCCACTATAGTTAAATATGGAAATTACATTGTATACCACATCTACTATATATAGACCAAATATGGTAAATATGTCAATTGGTGCTGTAAATCGGGTAATATGGTAAATATGTACCAAATAATTAGTTGAATATATATATATACTATTCCAAATACATCCTTAGAAGATCTTAGAAACTACGGCTACAGATCGAAAGTATTTTTCTGGACCATCCTGCCAGGTGATAGGATGGTCAGATTTGTGAATCACCTAGATAGGCACATGTGTTTAAACATCGGGCATAGTTTGAATGGGAAACATGTGGGAAAATGTGGGAAAATGATCATCAACTGAGGGTGCCCTACTTTCAGAATCTTTCAGACATATCCGCAGGAACCGGTTTAGAATCATCCAAAAAAAACAACATGAAACCCGCAGGCAACGTACAGCCTCGGATCACCCCAGGGGGAGTCCTTTCGCTGTATGAACCTCATTTTATATGATTGTCTCCACCTAAAATCAGCAAGAAATTCAGCTATTGCCACCAGTTTTTCATCAGCATTCCATATCAGTTTCACACATCCCTCAGTTTGCAACAAAAAGTCCGCCAACTTTCAAACCATCCATCATGGCATTGTATCATGGCATTGTATAGATGGTGGATGTTCAAAATCCGTTTTTCTAGCTATCCATCCATCATGGCATCCACCATTCACCAACAATGGACCCCCTGTCCTTCAAACCATCCATCATGCTCCTGGGAAACTCGTGGGCTCCTGGGCTTCTTAAGTTGGGTTTATGGCGCTAGGGGCCATGGGGGGTTAGAATAAACCAACAAGTGGGAGGCACCAACTTGTACAACAGCAATTGGAAAAATGTGGCCCATATAGCTAGATATATAGAAATGGTGGAAGTTAAAAAAAATAACGGGAAAATCATCTATAATCATCTATAACTGGGAATTGTCCATGATTTTCCATGAATTTTACCATGATTTTCCATGAATTTGACGGAGGGTCATCTTATTTTTTTCCGGCCACGCCCGTTGCCCGTTGCCCCCGTTGCCGTGTCCCGTCCTGGATGCCCCGTGAAGCTGCCCAGGGCGTGCGTGAGCACGTGGCAGGCATCGCCTGTTGTTTTGACGACCCGTGGAATGTGTAATGTCTGGGGATCAAACATGGGGAAATCATGGGGATATAAAATGAAATCATGTTTGAAATCATGTTTGAAATCATTTCTTCACTAAATGCCATTTTCAAACATGGGCATTAAATCATAGGAGCAATCATTGAATCATTGAATCAAACAGGTATACAATAATGATCCCCTTAATCAATTCAATCATTAAGGATTCAATCAAACATGGCATTTAATGAAGCCTTAATTGGGAAATCATTGAATCATAGGGATCACTGCGGGATCTAATTATGAAATTATTAGCAACAAAGAGATGCAAAAATGAGGCTTGAATGGGGATATAACGGGGATATATGGGGATATGATGTGAATACATATATACATAGACGATTGGATATAAAGGTAGGTTTACCAAAAATTCATTGATACCCTGCAGTGATCAAACATGGTGATCGCTGGGAACTCCCCTTTTTCAAAATAGAGGTATCAGCTGTTTACTGTAGGGGATTCATCTAACTTACTGGTGGATTTTCCATGTCATGTTTGACCACCTGGGGGTATATATAGTCACGGACAGTCACCGTCACGAACAATCCCAGCGAAAAAAGGAGTGGTGAAAAGAGTTGAGGTTCATCAGTATCATAAATCAAAAAAAATATATTCTCAGTTACAACCAATCAATAGTGTCCTTTAAGGAACAATAGGGGGGCCGGGTTGGTACAGCATTATAATTGTGAAAATTTACATGTATTTACCTTAGTTGGTGAAATATACATTGGTAATTTATAGTACTGCACCTATGGTTACTGGTAATTGGTAATATACATCTCCAGTATTATAATAGTAAATCAATTGGTAATATAACCAACAGGTATTATTTCACATACGATTCTTAGTATATAATAACGTTAGTTGGTTTCACCAACTGGTAAATTAATTGTTAGTATATAATTATTAATCATAATTATATACTAAGAATTAGTTTACCAGTTGGTGAAACCAACTAACGTTATTATATACTAATATAATATACCATTGGTCTGCAACTTGTTGGTGAGTCATACATCTCCCGAGGGAGTTGGTTTATTAACGACCTCGCCCATCATCCCAGCATGCCATGCTGGGATGCTGGTCAAATCCCCAAATCTTTGATGTCGTATTTTCTGCTCTAAAAATGATGAAACAACATAGATCAAAATCCCATCAAATTCCAATGCCGAAAAAAATCCCAGTGCTAGTTGATCAAATTTCCTAGTTCTGATGGTCATGTTTGCCAATTTTCTCTGCTTAAATCATGACACAATCTATGGTGAAATTCGTGCATTTGTCCTGCTTAAATCCACCATGCCTTGCCCAAAAAAAACATGCCCAGTTCCCCCAGGGTTCCCCTCCACGCCTTCCACCAACATCTCGGTTCTGCGCAGGGCTTCCGTGAAGCCCCGTCGGCAGACCTGCAACTCGTCACGGCTGCGGGGGAAACACACCACCGCCATGAGCCTCGCGTTGCGGCAATGGGATGAAAGGGGGATGCAAAGCAAAGACATAGATAACAACTTGGGAGTTATGTAATATAGTTAGTATGACATGTGGTTGAAATTTATGTATTTACACTAAATTGTTGCATCTAGCCTGGTTTAATACGTATTAACTCAACAAATATAGGCGTCTAAGTTAGATCGTCTAAGCAACTAAACATGTGGTTCCATCACCACAATTGGGAATGCAAGCAAAAAGTGTAAATGTGTCTTTAAAGGAATTCCCGCTGATGAACCCCCATTTCTTGTCGGAGTGGGAGTGGGGAAGTGACCAAGTGGGGTCCCAAGTTTTGGGACTACGGGGACTGGAGTTCCAATCATAGGCTTTGATGTGTAGTAATTTGTTGAATCTCTTCATGCTATCAACTAGTGGGTAGTGGATGGGAAGTTAGGGCCCGATACTAAGAGCATTGATCAGTCTGGCGATGTTGCTGGAGGAAATTCCAAAGCTATGACTACCAAATACTTTGCTGGGGTTTTAGCTAGATCACTGTGATGGTTTGGATCAATTGAGCAAGGTGCTTGAGCAGCAAGATGCACCAAATACAAAAGTTTGTCCTACCAACATAGACTGGTTGGTGGTTTCAGCCCCTCTGAAAAATATGAAAGTCAATTGGGATGATTATTCCCAATATATGGAAAGTCATAAAATTCCATGGTTCCAAACCACCAACCAATCAACCAGTAGATTTCCATCAATGGAGATACTGGAGATCTTTACTGCGATACATAGATTGCCTGCCCATCTGTGCTCACCAGTCGTGGTGGTAGCCCCACCTTCCATGTACCATCCAAAATAACATAGACCCTGCCATGAGTCCGGCGTTGGAAGATTAATTTCCACCTAAAATTTGCTGATTTTCAGGATCAACATGTCAATTTTCCAGACGGTATATATGTTCTTCCCATTCAAACCTCCATTTATCCTGTGGATTTTCCCATCAACTCCATTCAACTCCTCCAGAAAAACAGCATATTTCCACATATCGATGTCTGTGGTCAGTAGGTACATCCCCATCCGCACGTGGAGTGCTCCAAAGGAACCATAGGTTGCCCTCCCCGTGGCTCACAAAGACCTGACAGAATTCTTTGGTTTCCGCCGAAAAACAGGTGCCATGTTTAAAGGTTCTAATGTGGGAACAACACTAATAAACCATCCATTGGGAATGGTTTAGACCAACTATTTATGGTGATTTCAGGGATGGATTATGATTGCTTTACCCACATTATGTCAATTGGGCAATTTTTTATCACCCATGTAGACCCATCATATGGGCAAGTGGGCTATGAATAGATATACTAGGATCTATCGGCCATTAGGATTTTCAGTTTTTAAATAATCAGAGGGCAAGTGGGTTATAAATCCTTATGACTGAGAGATATTGGGATGTACATATATATATATATATATGTGGGGGAAAAAAGACGTGGGATAGAAGAGAGATATGATAATATGACTGGGATATATTGGAATGTCAACTGGACAAAATGTGAAATAAACATGGGATATCATTTTGGTGATCGCTGTAATACCATGCCAAAGCATATTAGAATATTAGGGGTGGTTCGTATCCAAAATCTTGTTTTTTTTCTTGGGTTGGCCGCATTGGTTACCGGAATATCCCCGGTTTAGATCCCCAGGCTGAATAATGTTACAGCATTGTTGTGGTTCGATTTCTCGTACCAGGCACCAACAACTGGTTGGTGTTTTTTTTTCATCTGGAAAAATATGAACATCAGTTGGGATGATTATTTCCGAAAAATGGAAACATAAAACATGTTCAAAACCACCAACCAGACAATATCAAGATTGATTTCAAGAGGTTGCGTGAATCTACTGGATATAGGTTATCTCGATTTTTCCTGCACCTTTCAAAATGTGACTGTGGGTCTAAATGTCGGTACCTTGCACCGGGTGAACATCCAAGCACGCACACACATACACTACATATTCACATATCTTCATTGTCTGGATATATGTGAATATATATATATATCCAGCAGGTGTAGTTATGACTCCGAAGTCAAGTTCAGCAATTGTTTGCCTCCACTTAAAACACGGATCATAAATCGAACACACCAATTTCCTTAACGGATGAATAAACCACCCTAAATATTCTAGACTCTGTATTGATAATGTACGCTGCCTTTATGGGTGGCATTTGTTGAACCATGTTTTGTCAATTTCACAACCAGAATCCAAAGTTTCAATTCTCCCTTGATTCTGTGGTTGGCTCTGTATCTCAAAACAAAAGCAAAAAATATCTGAAATTTAAATCTGCCTGACAAGTAAAAGTCACAAAAACAGGGACTATGTCCCAATTCTGGGAAATCATCCCATGTGGCCCCGAAAAACCCTACAAGGTGGTGCCCAGTGATGTGAATGTTGGTTTATAAACCCCATGAATACTATAGATATATCTACCATAAACCATAGTTATTGTATTGGAGTTATGTGAAGCCCAACTTAGCGATTTACCTCACTGGGGCACCACCGGCCGTAGATTACCCATAGAAATAGATGCTTTACCTGGTTTACCTATGAAAAAATGGTGATTTTCCACTTCGCTATGTAAACGTTTACCAGTTATAAATTGGTATATAAGCCCCAGTAATACAGTAACTATAGTTTTCTATCATAAACCATAGTTATTGGAGTTTTAAACCAACTTAGATATCTTGGGGGGTATCCATCACCGAAACCCGGCCTGTCCATGGGCTTCGTCAGGATCCGCTAGGGCCATCTGCTGCTGCAGGTCCTCAAAGTGCTTCGGGAACGCCGCGCAGAGCGCCTTCTGCAGGTTGCCTTCCCGTGCCGCGGCGCCGTGGGATACCCCCGAGATGTCCCAAGGCTGACCATCAATGGTGAGCAACAAAAATGGCCAAGAAACAAAAACAATCAATTCAATCAACAGCTCATACTATGGTAATTCTATGTAATTGTCGTATTTTTATGTATTTTTTGCATTTCACCTCATATAATCCATTCATAGTCCTTGAACATTCAATCAACAGAGGTGTTTATAATGGCTCAAATATCTGTGGCCCAATCCTTGAGAGATTTGGTGGAGAAATACACCCCAATGGTGGGGACCATAATTCATTAATGGATCCAATCCTAAACCAAGGATTTCAAGGGGAAGGGATTGTATTTAATTGTCGTGTTTATACCCAAACAACAATCAAAACAGGGCTGATTTTTGCTCATTCCCTTGTGGCCCAATCTGTACACATTTATGTTGCTTGAATAATGTTGAATCCCAATATACGGCCTTTGTTTGCAGGCATTTCATGACAAGGATTGAGCCGACACTACTTTGTTGTTTATCTTCTTTGTATGTGAAAACCACCACTCAAAAAAACAAATCAATGCAAGACCCTTGTGAACTTAAAAAACTATCAGCCCTCTACACCGTGGTGCTCCCCAGTTGTCTTGGTTGGTTTATGTTACCATCATTAAGTAGTTCTATATATATATATACTCATATGCCATAAACCCAACAGTTATTGGAGTTGTGTTTATACCAACTTTGCTTTCATGAACGGGGCACCAGTGTTTGCAGGTGTACCCCCCCAAGTTGTGTGTCCAGTTCTGAGATCTGAGCTACTGGTCTCTCCCCACAGAAAAGTTCGGCTATTGATGGCTTAAACCACCATTGTTTACCCTCTGGTAAACTAACAATTTGCGAACTGGAAAAACACCATGTTTAATGGGACAACTATGGAAAATCACCATTTTTAATGGTAAACCTACAAAAAACGATGGAAAATCACCATCTTCAATATGTAAATCAACTCTATATAAATGGCCGTTTTCAATAGCAAACTGTTGAATTACCAGAGGGTAGCTATTTGGCTGATGGTAAAAAAACACAATGTTTCATGGAAAATCATGAAACATCCCCATATGAGCCATTAAATATAGCCTCATCCCATTGCACTAATTGGTGAATGAACGTCCCCATTCTGGAAAAAAATCCCCAAGCAATCAGGTTGCTATAACCCGATATAACAAAAAATCAACACTGCTATGTTTAAAAACTGTTCATCGTAAATTCAAATTGTTGATCATATATAATCATATATATATATAATTGATTATAATTGCATATATCCCATGATATCCAAATTATAGTTATGTAATGTTATGTAATTATTCAAAATTTAAACATATTGTAGGTGAAATCACTTTTTTTTTGCAGGGCGAACTGCTGCTCAGCTTCCACGCCACCTGACGCGGCACCCACCGCATTGGACCCGAAGATCACCACCTGCGGCACGCCCGGCGGTGGCGCCGGCGCAGCACCCAGCGGCGCCGGCGCCGGCGCGGCCGCGGCGCTGCCGCTGGCAGCGCCGGAGGTCGATGAACCTGTGGAGGTGGTGAACGGCTGATTTTACCTGGCAAAAATGATGTTTTCATGGGATTTTAGATGGTGATTGATGGTGATTGATGGTGATTGATGGTGATTGATGTTGATTCAATGACTCACTCGTGTGAAAATGAGGATTTGCCATGGCCTCAGCGTTCACTATTCTTCTATTAGTCAATGGGAAGGATGACATCCCATATATGAAATGGAAAAATAAAACATGTTCCAAACCACCAACCAGACACCAATGTTCATCCATATTTTAGGAAACCACCCAGGTCGCTTGCATCAGAGCCTGGCGCTAGAGCCATGCTGCTCTCTGCGCCACTGAGGGCCACTTGGACAAGATCTCCTGAAACGGAGGGTGAAGGTACCAAAAATCCATTCGAATAAGCTGCAAAATGGTGGTATAAAGGGTATAAATGGTGGCATCATGTTTCACAGGAATTTGATGGTGGGTCATCTGGGTCAATTGCTAGGTGGTGCCCCAGCGAGCTAAACCGCTAATTTGGTATAAACAGAACTCCAATAGCTGCTGGGTTTATGGTATAACAATATCGAACTAGTTTTCATGGGGGTAACATAAACCAACACACATCACGGGCACTACCTTGTATAGGTGAAATAGCTCGTTTGCGATGTTCCGAACATTCCAAGCTATATTGGCCAGAGTATGATAGGCCTTGGAATATCGGTTTGATTTTGCTAGAATCATTCTGAATCATATTCTTGAGAGTTGAGAGAGAGGCTCCCTCGATGACTTCATCTATTTTGATGTACATATATGGTGAATGCAACAATGTGGCTGGTATCAACCAGTCCCGAATTGGAGGTTCATTAGTTTCACCATATTATAATATATAATACAGGGTTCAATAGTGTCATTGCAGCGCCCGTCCTTTCACCCCTCACAAAGGACATGTCCAAAAAAAGACAGCTTTAAAAACAAAACATCAGCCCATCTTCTGCCGTTGTGAATAGACCATTGGAACTGATATGTGGTAACACCCAAAAGTTTAGATTTTTCCATCTCTTTAGGGGTTGCTATATGGTTCCCACTCTCCAGGCGCAAACTATGACTGGCTATGGGGCTATGGGTCAAAAGTCACCTTGATGAAGACCCTAAAAATGCCTGGTTATACTTGGAGGAGCATCCTACTTAGTAACTTGAGTTAGAAATCATACTGTACCCTCTGGTAAACTAACATAACTATGGAAAATCACCATTTTTAATAGGTAAATCAACTATAAATGGCAATTTTCAATAGCTATGTTAAATTACCAGAGGGTAAGTCCCCTTTTCTTCTGTGCTTACCCCATCTAGAAGTGGATAGTCGTCCTCCATTCGGGGTGATCCTGCAGGGCTTCTCTTTCCCTTCACCGAAAAGGGCACTTCAAAAGAAGCACCACGGGGGGCCACCGGGCCATTTCAAATGGCTGTGTCTGAACATCGATACAGATGAATATGAGTTCGTCAGTTGAGATGATTTTCCATTCCCAACTGAATGGAAAGTATTGGAAAGTCATAAAACATGTTCCAAACCACCAAGCAGATACATTTATGTGTGCCCCAAAATCCAATGGTTGTTGTTCACAATCTTCCCCACTGGATGGCCATAAAAAGTCCCTTCGTTGATCAAGCCGCTGGTGACCAAGGACGAAAAACACATCGGTCAGGTCAGGGTCATCATTCCAAACAGTAACATGAAATAAATTTTAGAAACCACCTGCAACTTCGGAGTACACACCATCTTGCAACTTCATTCAAAATGGGCTTCATACTTGCCACAAGGTGCTGCCCCACGGTTATGTTGTGTTTTTATATGTTTTTTGGATGAGTTTCCGCCCATGACAATTAGTTTGAGATGTTTACCATCAGCCCAACAAGTATTGGAGTTCTTGCTTACCAACTTAGCAACACATTTCCATCCTTCATGGGTCAAGTCCCTAATTTTTCATGGTTCATCACCTGGGGATGGGTCAAAACCCTGGCACCTAGTGAACCCCAAAATAGCTGGTAAATAGATGTTCATCCCACTAAAAATGGTATTAATAGGTATTGATCCATACCCACCTCATTTTCAACCACTTTGATGCCCCAAAAAACGTCGTTCCCAAACGACCGTGGTCCACCCCCACCTCGCAGCACCCGCAGCGACACATTCTCCGCCAAAGAAGCCTCCAGCACCGCGGCGGCGGCCACGGCAGGGTCGTTCTCGACGAAATCCAGGAAGAGACGCATGGCTCAAAGCACGGCGCCAGCGTCGTTCCGTCTTGGGATGATCATTGGGATTTTTTTCGGCTGGGTACCCTCTGGTTATGACTAACATAGCCATGGTATAGATGGCCCATAGAAATAGATGGTTTACCTATTAAAAATGGTGATTTTCCATGGCTATGTTAGTCATAACCAGATGGTAAATTAAAATATTTCACTAACCTGAATAACTAAGGCCATAAAAGGGGATGATTTCCCTTAATTACTTGCCATGATTCCAGTGAGGGAGAACAGTGAGGTCGTTATAATTTACCCAGAGGGGACAGGCCAAAGAATGTGAAATTGCAAGGGGGAAGAAAGATTATCAATGATCTTTTTGTGGGGAGAACAAGCCACAGAATGTGAAATTGCAAGGGGGAGAAAGATGTTATCAATCTTGTTTGAAACAATCAAGGGATTGCTGACCAATCAATGGATGGTTTTGTGGGGAAAATCTGAACGGGAAACCCATGGGTCTTTACCCCCAAAATATGCAGAGCTGTCCTGCAGCTTTTACCACTGGGAAAACAACAATCATCCAACCAAAAAGTGGTTTCAGGGATGAAGTGATTGTTGGATGATGTTGTTTTTCAGGGGGAAAAAATGCTTCTGGGTAAACAACCATGAGATTGTTGGATGAGATCTCATGCGATGAACCAGGTGCAATTTACAGTGATGTTTCCGGAAATGTCATGCAAAGATATCTGAGGCTCAATGCTATGTGCGAAAGGCTGGGCTGTGGAGACTTCGTAACCAACGCACAGCTTGGTGGCTAAACAGCCGGACAACAAACATGGATATTATCAGGATTGGTATCTTAAAATGGTCGAAAATAGAGACAAAAACAGACATTCTTTGTGTGTGTAGGTGTGTTTTATAGGGATATAGGGATTATTTTTGTAGCTTACCAGCTTCTATGCACTCGTTAAGGCCCTATTGCTGATTGTTAAAAATCAAGTCACCAGGTATCACCATGTAACGAGGATTATTCATTCGTTAGGTAAATTTCATCAACATCTATTTCCGATGGTTTATCACCAGTGATCACCACTTTTTCTTCATTCATTTGGACACTTGGATGCCGGACTGCCAGGGTTTTGGTTCGAAGTTGTTTTTTTTTTAAATTTTAAGTGGATCCACACAGATTGCAAGACAGCACAAGGGACTCCCTTAGCAGCTGCGGAATGGAAAAAACAAATCCACACAGAGCCGCAGCGCAGCGCGCAGCAGGGGCCCACACAGAGCCGCTGTTCTCTTCCCGCATCAAGGCTCTTCGGCCCAAGGGCCCTGCAGCCTGCTGAGGTCGGCACGGTGCGATTCATCCCACCAGGGGAACATCATGGGGATTACCCTCTGGTAAAAATAACAAAAACATTAAAAATTGCCCAGTCGAAATAGTGGATTTACCCCCAGCTACATAGCATGGTGGATCTTTCCATAGCGAACTGTAAACGTTTACCAGGCCGGGTATTTCTATGGGATTTCTATGGGATTTCACATCCGAAATGATGAATCCCACTGATTCAGGAACCAGATGAATCTCATTCGATGATCTCCTGAAATTTCATGGGAATATCATGGGGAGATCTTTATGGGATATGGCTATGGGTCAAAATTAGGTACCCCAAAATTATGGATGGTTAATACTAAACTAGACTAACATCTGTGGTCCCCTAGGTCTTCCATTTTGACCCACATCCATATAACTTTAAGTGATTCTCACTGAGCATATGGGATCTAACTGACCAAACTAGAACCAATGGATTAATGTGGGGCAATGAACAACTACGATTTGGGGATGGTTGGAATCCCACCCATCAACATGGTGATTTTGGGGATGGTTTAGGAAATTGGGTTTAGCACATTTATCATTATTTCTTTAAAAATAAGATCTAATCTATTTAAACAATGTTTAAACACATTAAAACAACATATTGATACATTGTTTGTCAACTATATATATATATATTAATATATACATATATATATATACACATTATTATACATTGTACATATATCATTTATCAACATGTATCACAAGTTTCCCATTAACATTGCCAACAATTGGGATATAACCGCATGTTCCTCGTTGACATGGCCACAAACTAGGCCCACGTTTTGCGGGAAAGTCTATAGGAATATGGGTATATGAATAGACAGGATATTACTTGTAGGTGAACGATCTTGAATATTACCCTCTGGTAAACTAACATAGCTATTGAAAATGCCATTTATAGTGGAATTTCCCATTAAAAATGGTGATTTTCCATAGCTATGTTAAATTACCAGAGGGTAGATATATTTAGATATGAGATATGGACCATAATAGAAGCCAATGCAAACGAACCACTATCACGTCTGCAACAGCTTGGAGGTCGAGGGACAACAAGTTGGGACAGCCTTGGTTCTAGCCGTCTACTTCATCTTTAAAGTATGAGTTGTCTAAAAAAACAACTACCACTTCCAAAAACATCCACAAACTATAACTTAAGTGCTTTTTTTCAGTCATGGATCCTGATTTAATCATATTTAATCAAACCACAGCGTCCTCTTGCACAGCAGTCAACTCCGACATGTGCGGGACCTGGATGACGTATCTATATCCTTTCCATCGGCTAGTTGAATGAGAAGTTTTACGGCTTCCACCCCCAACTTGCTCGGATAAACTGCTCAGTCGTTTGTGAGGTATATCCAGTCTTTTGCAGGTGAAGTCGTCCATGTTCTTTTTTTTGTGGTTCATTACTGGTTGGTGGTTTTAACCATCTTGAAAAATATTAGTCAGTGGGAAGGATTATCCCATATATTATGGAAAATAAAAAATGTTTGAAACCACCAACCAGATTAAGTCTGACAACCTACTTCCAGGACCTACCAACAGTCACTACCCTTGTTTTTTCATTATCCCAGAGACATCTTGCCCCATCAAATTTCAACGGAGCCGCGTTGATCACGACCCGACCGAACCACTGATGTTAGAGTCATTTCCAGAGAGCACCATCCAAATCCATCCATCCATCCACTACCCTCCAGCAAAGTCAGAAAATTCAAAAAATGGAATCTCCAACACTGGTTGGTGGTATACCTACCCCTCTGAAAAATGATGGAGTTCGTCACTTGGGATCATGACTTTCCCAATATATGGAAAAATGTAAGCCATGTTCCAAACCACCAACCAGTGGATGTAGATCCTTGAAACAAAAAAAGCCGTGGATTTCCATCGCTTTGAACCAGGTTTTACAACGGAGTGTACCGTAGTACCGTGGCTAGTTCTCCCAGTGTCACCTTGGAAACCACCAGCGCGCTCACAGACCTACCATGGAGAAGCATTCGGAGAAGGCTGGGAAAATGGTGGTTGTTACGGCACCAACATCTTATTTAAGATGGTGACCTGTCCAATGAACCATGGACCCAATGGACATGGACCAACATTTGGATCGAAGCGGTAGGTGTAATGAGAAAACGATGATAAAAGAATAAAACATGTTGAATTTCTGGGAACCTCTTGGGAACCTCGTTTTCAGACTGCTAACCAATATTGGTCCTTCTCCTCTTGCCAGTGGATGGGTTTAAGGGAAAAATGGAAGCCATGATTTTACCGAAAGATACAGAGTGGTAGCCCCTGGAATTGCTTCCTTTATGCAAAGAAAGCATCAGTCTGGGTTTGGAATGGCACGGAAATGAGGCGTCACCCGCATGGATTTCCCCGAGCACGCCCAATCCAATCACAGACAGAAACACAATCCAAGTGGAGAGCATTTCCTTACCCCTAAACAACGCCACCGATGATTGAAAACTAGATTGAGATGGAAACTGTTTCAAGTATTACGACGCTGTCTGCCTGGATTTCCTATAGATTCCCCGGTCATGGTGGATTTCCCATTGAGGAAATCCTCAAAAAGCATCAAGATCTTATAGCAAAAAGTGCTCCCCAACAGGGATGGACTTCCGACAGCTGTTGATTCAGATTGGCAATCCCTATGTCCATGGGCAGCTTCCAAGATCTGTTGTTTCATGTTTTTTTAATATTTTTCCCCCACACATTAGCCTTGGGCTGATCCTGTTCTTTTTCGAATTGTCTGATCGATCTCTCCATTGCGCTTTGATTCTCAAATTGCCCGAACAAAATCTGAACCTGCAGCTGTAGTATAGTCATTCTGGAGTAGATAGGATATGGATTAATATTGACATGTCAGAAATGCTCTCCACTATTCCTTGGGAATATCTTTGAACATTCCATATCCATCCATATTCCATCTACTTCCAGATGATGATGATATTATATACCCTCTGGTAAACTAACATAACTATGGAAAATCACCATGTTTACTAGCTAAATCAACGAACTAAATGGCCGTGTTCAATAGCTTTTTGTATACCCTCCAGTAAATTAACATAGACCCTGCCAGATAGGGGTTGAAAGATTAGTTTCCTCTAAGAATTGGTGACTTTCAGGGTCTATGTTAATTTACCAGACGGTAGACCTAACATTTTCAACAAATCAAGCACCGAGCTGGCCACTGGGAGCCCCCACTGCAAGACACGTGGAGAGGGCGTGTCGTCCTCTTCTAAGTTGGGGAAGAGACTCCTGGAGAAGATGCCGAAGGATGCCGAAGGTACGTGTTTAACCTGGAGCTGATGATAGCTATACAATAGATATTTCATCGTCCAGGTTTCCCGGTTCTATTTTGGGGATTTCTAGATAATACCAGTGACTTGTCTTGGATCTTGGATCCTTGCCTTTTCTGGTGAGGTTTTCTTGCTCAATTACATTCAATTACCACCAAAACAAATTGGATGGGAACTACAGAATTGGATGGCTGCTTTGTTGCTTCAATAAACCAACTTACCCTCTGGTAAACAAACGTAGCGAACTGGAAAATCACCATGTTCAATGGGTAAATCCACGAACTTTCTATGGGCCATTTTCAATAGCTATCGAACAAATACCCTCTGGTAAACTAACATAGCTATTGAAAATGGCCATTTATAGTGAGTTTTCCCAGTAAAAATGGTGATTTTCAATAGCTATGTTAGTTTACCAGATGGTAACCGGAGGGTCTGTAGCTGTACCCCATTTTGGAGCATCGATGGCTGTGGTTCCCAATGGCCGAGGCGCCGTCCTTAAGGACGGTGGTATGTATGTAACGTGCTAGTTCTTGCTGAACACAACTCCAATAGCTATGCTTTATGGATGTTTATATGGTAGATATATCTACGGTGAATGGTGGTTGTAAACCAACAAACATAACTGCGGGATGCTCAGAAGTACTGTATAGTTTTCATTGTTTTTTTTCAAGCAACCATCCCCATTGTTAAATGTTCACGTCCATCAATATCCCACACATGTCCCGCCAATATCACATTAAATTTCACTAAAGTTCCCATAATTCCATGCTTCAAAGGCCACAGCTGGTATGGTATGGGATATTCATGGGATCATGATATATACATGTATTATACATATATATATATATCACATTATATCACACAAACAGCTGCTATAAATCCCCCACTTTTTCAGGTCCCCCCAAAACACACGCGACGAACAACGCGGCGCGGGCTCTTGAGCTGTAGACCAGCCACGGGTTTCGCCTTTACGGAGTAATACCTCACCACTTGCTGCTGGGGTGGGTGACCCAAAAGAAGAGGTCAACATCAGCAGGTTTTATGGTTGTTTACTATGCTATTTATATGGTTTGATTGGGATAAGAATGGGATATGTTCATAAATAATACCATCTTGTTATTTAACATAGCCATGGAAAATGGCCCATTTATAGATGGTTTACCTATTAAACATGGTGATTTTCCATGGCTATTTTAAATAACCAGAGGGTACCCTCTGTTAATCAGAGCTGGTTGGTAAATCCTCGAACGCAATGGGCATTTCAAAAGGCAATCATCGAAGTAAAATGGAGCATTTTCCACCCATGTTTACCAGAGGATAAATCTGAAGAGTTTGAATTCACATATTTCACATATTCGTATTCACTAAATTTTCCCTCTGGTAAAGTAACATAGCTATTGAAAATGGCCATAGAAATAGTAGATTTAGCCATTAAAAATAGTGAATCTGTCCATAGTTTTTTGTAAACGTTTACCAGAGGGTACATTTTTTTCTCAAGATCTGCGCAGTTGGATCAAGATGGAGGCAAGCAGCCTCACGGCTAAGAAAGGGAGGCCCGCTGGAAAGTGCAATTCTTGGTACAACTTTGACATTTTACCTGGAGGATACCATAAAAACAAGGACCCTAGCATCAAATGTTCTTTGGCACTGGTCCGGAATGTGTACCCCAGAAATCCCCAGAAGTTGCTAATTAAAACATTATGTGTCGGTTGAAGGTCAATTGATGCTGATGATATCTCCACTTTTTCATAGTTACCCTCTGGTAAACTAACATAGCTATTGAAAATGGCCATCTATAGTGGATTTTCCCATCAAAAATGGTGATTTTCCATAGCTATGTTAAATTACCAGAGGGTAAGCTCTTAAAATAATATCCCATCTCCTTGTACTTGTTGATTGATACCGTAGATAGGTCCCCTAATCCTATGGGTTCTCATAATCTTCACCGACTTTTGGTAATATATATATAATATATATATATATAACTCCCAATAATAGCCAATCAACCAGGGCTATTTTGCCGCTTATTTCGCCACTTTCAGCATCAAACTCAGCTCGTTCCCTTTCAGTTTGCTTCTGAGATAGGTAGCCAGGGTCATTTTACCAGACATGATTTTGCATTTCGTTGCCTATCTGACAGGTAACTGAAAGACGACGAGGGTATCAAATGCGTGTATGTAAATACATAATAATACATACATATGTACACATGCATATATAGATATATACATTTATATGTATGTATATTTATATATACACGGTGTATATATGTGTATATATATATTATAATATTCAAATATGTATATGTATCATTATATATAAATTATGCATCTATACAATCACGGATAAATTATATATGCATACATACAGACTCATACAGATATAATTGATGTACATATTCATGTACAGCAATGCCCATATCGTCATCCTGCTTGATTACCTAGCGGGACTTCCCCCGGAACAAGCTGCTTCAAAGATGGTGTTCGGGACCCTCTGCACAAAGTCATGATGTCATGGTTGGGTATGGGAGATTCCACATGGATTATGAGATTCCAATGTATCATGGCAACCCGCTTACAGTATATCCTCAACCAACTGACATGTTCAAAACTGCTCAATTCGGTTCATTGCTTTCCCACATGAATTCGAATCACCGTTTGAATCCATCGACAGTGAGATTTGCATAGATTTGTTGAGGGTTGAGGTTACCCCGAATTATCCAGGGGATACTGCCAGTTGCTCCAAGTATGCTCCAAGTCAAACCCAGCGCTCCCACATCTGACTGTTCCACTCCGAACTCAGAACCATGAGCACAAGCGTCACCTTGATGTGCGAAACAGCAGTGACCCACATCGGAATTCCTCCAAACCTGGTGGGAATACGATGGAATCAAAGTTTTGTAAGCTGGAGGCTCCGCCAAGGTTCAAGCTTTGCAACTGCCCTGGCAGATTTACCCCATGGAAGCTTTGATTGGAGTAGTCATGAAATGTCAATTCTCGCAAAGATTCTGGCAAAGTTGTGTTACCCAAGCTTTGGTTGAAACAATAGCCAAATTTTAATGTTTGCAAAGATGCTGGTAAAACTACACGATCCAAGCTCTGATTGAAATCCTCTCCGAATGTCAATTTCTGCAAAGATGCTGGCAGCGTTGCCCCGTTCAAGCTTCGGTTGAAACACTCCCCAAAATTCAAATTTTGCAAAGATGCTGGCAATGTTACGCGATCTAAGCTCTGATTGAAGTAGCAGCCAAAGGTCAATATTTGCAAAGATGCTGGCAAAGTTGTGCCATCCAAGCTTTGGTTGAAGTAGGCGCCAAAAGTCAAAACTTGCAAAGATGCTGGTAACACTGCACGATCCAAGCTATGATTGAAGTTGTCGCTGAAAGTCAAACTTTTCAAAGATGCTGGCAAAGTTACGCCATCCAAGCTTTGGTTGAAGAGTCTGCCAAGTGTCAATGTTTGCAAAGATGCTGGTAAAACGACGAGATCTAAGCTCTGGTTGAAACCAGGCCCCAAAGCCAAGTCTTGCAATGCCGGTAAAGTTTTGCTGTCTAAGTCCTGTTTGATGAAATCTGGGACACTATATGGGCGAGTACAATTCAACAAGGTTCCCAGGGTCAAGCTCTTCAAACCTCTCGGCAAAGTCACACCATCCAAGTTTTTATTTGAATTTTGGCCCACAGTCAAGCTGTGCAAATTTCGTGGAAAAGTCACGCCCTGCAAGGACTTGTTGAAGCCACTTCCAAGAGACAATACTTGCAAACCTCTTGGCAAAGTCACGCCACCCAAGCTTTGGTTGAAGCTATAGCCAAAAGTGAGAGTCAGCAAGCTTCGGGGCAAAGTCACGCCATCTAAGCGTTTGTTGAAGCTATCACCAAATGACAAAACTTGCAAACCCTTTGGCAAATCCACATCAACTAAGCTTTGGTTGAAGCTGTAGCCAAAAGTGAGAGTCCGCAAGCTTCTGGGCAAAGTCACGCCGTCTAAGCGTTTGTTGAAGGTATCACCAAACGACAAAACTTGCAAATGCTTTGGCAAGTCCACATCAACTAGGCTTTGGTCGAAGCGGTAGCCAAAAGACAGATTTTGCAAACTTTGTGGCAAAGTCAAGCCATCTAAGCGTTTGTGGAATCTTAGACCAAAAGACACGTTTTGCAAACCCTTTGGCAAAACCACACCATTCAAGTTCTGGTTGAATCCATTGCCAAAATTCAATTCCAGAAGTCCATCGGGGAAGTGGACTCCGGCAAGGCTCTCATCAAAAGTTTTCGAGAAGGTCAAGTGCTGCAGACTGTTTGGCAACTCAAGAATCACGTCCACTGATTTAACTCCTGCTATGTGCGTCAGCCCTTGTAGCACAAATTCTTCGTCGTCCACCTTCTCTCCTTCCAAGTATTTCCAAGCAGAAAGGAGGTTGACAGGAAGGTAAACACAGGACAGTGTAGCAAATCCTGCTTGCATTCCCTGCTGCTTCAGTGTCAGGCGCAAGCTCAGCGGGGAAGCTCCGTTCTGAACAGAGAGGCGAGCACCTGGCCTCACAGGAAGCCGTTCAATGATCATCTGGTACAATTGGCGGCCCAGCATGGAAGTAGGTACCTGATTGATGCGCTCAAATTCAACCAAGCAGCATTGAGTCCTCAATAAAAACTTTTCCAGCTTAAAATCATCATAGATGTTCTGTTTCAATATCGCCAATATCGCAAGCAAGAACGATTACAACTCTCCAGCAGGAAGTATATCAATATAAGGGAAACACATGCAACATCAAGCAACTACCTCAAGCCTTCTGGGCAAGGCCCTTCAAGTGATTCAATTGCCCAAAAGAAATCAAACAAAAAACGCAAATCGTGGAAAACAGGCCCAAATGGTCTCCAATAGTCTTGGGTTTGGCAATCCATTCCAAAATATCTTGCTCAGAAAAAAAAAAAACGATTTCACCGAGTTGCATCTTCCAATTTCCACCTTTTTCCCTGCAAGTTCACAACCTGAGCAGCGTCAAAAACATGTTTACCCATACATAGTTTGTTCAAAACCACCATTTTTCTTTGTGAAATATGAATTTGGCTTCGTCAATTGGCTACCCCCCAATTCCAATGGATATGTTTGTATCATCCCCATATATTCAATGATTTCATGGCCTTTTTCACTGGGTATACCGAAATTTCAGACACACCCATTGGTAACACCCAAACTGCCAAAACCTCATGCAGTGCTGCAGTTATGGCCATTATAAGTCACGTGATGTCACTTGTGACCCCAGTTGTGGAATGTATAATCCTATTTATAAACCATCTATAATCCCATTTATAAACCGTTTATCATGGGTAAAGGGCCATTAACTGTGCACAAACTTTGGCAACGTCTCACCTCGATGTTCACCAAGTCATCAACGCTGCGTTGCTTTCTACGGCGACCCGTCAGCTTCATGGCTTGACATGGCTTGACATCGCGAAAAAGGTCGCCCATGGGATTTCCATGGCATGGGATGGAGAGCCACATACCCTCTAGTAAATTTACATAGCTATTGAAAATGGTGATTTAGTTCGTGGATTTACCCATTGAAAATGGTGATTTTCCATAGTTTATGTAAACGTTTACCAGAGGGTAACATTCATCCCAATCTGACCATGGCACATATGGCTATATATATATATGAAAAAAAAAACTTCAAGTATATTGGAGTATATGATGGAGTTATACAAATCCACGATCCACGGGATTATCATAATCCAGTATGTGAAGAATGATTCTTAGTATCATCATCATCATAATGTTTTTTTATCAGGATTGTCAGTGATTATTATTGATTGCTATGGTGATTTTCCATGGCTATGTTAAATAACCAGATGGTAAAATCCCATGTAAACTACGAACTCATCATCAACCAACCAGGGGTATCGATCTCGCAGAACCGTGTGCTCGCTCGAGAGCCGCAGGGCACGTGGCACGCTTCTTGTCGGCTCTCGTTCCAACCTCGGCTCTCGGGCGAAATGCGACCCATTTTTGAGAAGTTGGATGATCTTGGTCTACAACTTGAGGTTAACTATGATGTGCTATTCCATATTATTCCTGCATGATGTTCAAATGAACTGTCTGAATTAGGAGAAACAACAAGACTCACGAAAACATGGAGTCATTACCATCATTCGTGAGGGATTCATGAAAAACAAACGCCTTCAATTCCGGGATCGAAGCTACCAAACAAAAAGTGTGTCGCTATCAACTACTAATCAGAATCCCAAGACTCACCTTTTGGTGTGCATGAATGATTACAATTTTACAATACATGTATGTATAATTATAATATATGCATTCAAATGCAATCAACTGCTACACTTCAAAGCTCCATATATATAGATGATCAGGAGATAATCAGGAGAACAAGTTAAAGTGGTTGAAATGGTCCAAAATGATGCGATGCGGCTGCCTTGAGCCATGCTTCTCACTATGTTGTAGGTCTTCTTCCAGTCTAAAATAAAACATTCCGCACATATTGAAGGTACTGGAGGCAAACATTGGATACCCTGCAACCATAAAAACAAAAACCATGTCTTCGCATAATATAATATATAAATATATATAATCAAATAATCATATATATATAATCTAATCATATACATAATCATATCTATATATGTATACATTTACTGTAATCATATATAAAATCATACATATATAATAATGTATATTACAAACATATGTATATATATA
>Ga0126342_10000611_pt1:2500-41266 | contig 41266 bp, 39 predicted proteins | sample Cyp1metagenome_FD_92528 | JGI IMG/M metagenome (GOLD analysis project Ga0126342, IMG submission 92528) | Coral microbial communities from Lord Howe Island, Old Settlement Bay, Australia - Cyphastrea 1 metagenome | ecosystem: Host-associated > Invertebrates > Cnidaria > Coral ...
TTACATGCTTACATGCTTACATGCTTACATGCTTACATGCATATATATATATATATACATATCGATCGCGGGTAACCCAAAATAACATCCAAACCTCCGTTGATTTCTACGTATTTTTCTGGGTGATAAATTAGTGAGAAACTCTGACTTAACACAGGTGGCTTGACCCAAGCACGACAGCGTCGTTGTGTCAACATGTTGTTTTGTTTGTTTAGAAAAAGGGCGCTTAACAGAGTCATGTCACAGTTGATCGGTTCCCAGAATTGCAGTGCACCCTTTGAATGATGAACATATGCACCACAAGCTAGGCGACCTTGAAATTGCTCCAGGTGGCATCCCGTCTTCTTCAGTTGCCAGATGATGTGACCAGTGGCCGCATCGTAGAGGTTCTTGGCTGCTGGGATTCGAATTTTAGATGGCACTTGGCTGATATTCACTGTATATTCAGATCTAATATGGATGAAGTCGACCGTTAACAATTAAGAAGCACATGTCAAATGGTTCTAAGTCTTGTGCTTGTTAATGGGCACCTCCGCCCTTTTCATTCATACAGAACATGTAGCATCAACAGTGAGCTCTTTTTGTAAAACGCTGCAGCTGCTGAGTATTCACGCACAAGCGCAGCGGGACGAACGATTTACCATCCATGACAAGAGCTCATGCGTGGAAGCAATTCAGGTGGGAATAACATCAGCTCGAGTGTGAATCCGTGCAGTCTAGCAGTTTTAACCGCAAACCATCTCTGAGGATAATGATGGTACAGTCACAGTTTTTGAATACTTCATCCTCTTTCTTCAGCTGCCTTGTTGCGACATTGGCTTCAAGCATTTTATCTTGTATTTCTACGAATGGTTGTGAATTGCTTCACCATATTTATCTATCTATCTATCTATATATATATTTTTTTTACACACACATTAAATCATGTATATAAATTGCATTATATATATTTATTTAAATATGATATATTTAAAGTAATGTGATATAAATATAAAAAAAGGTGATATGTATATATATATATAGTGATATGTATATATAATGCGATATATATATATAAATAACTTGTTATCTACATATATAATATGTGATCTACTGGTATACAATGTGATATAATAAAGATATATATATATATGTTGTGATATATAGATATATAATGTGATATATATATATATATATTAGTATAATGTGATATATATATAATGTGATATATATATATATATATAAAATGTGATGCATATATATATATAATATGATACATATATATCTATATATGATATGTATATATATATATATATATTATACATACAAATTAATAATGTGATATTGATATATAAATAGCACTATTTATATATATAGCAATAAATATATATATATATAGATGCATATATAATGTGATATATAAATATCATGTGACATATACAAAAATAATGTGATATATATAATGTGGCATACATATATATAATGTGATATATTGAATATAATGTGATATATATATATATATTATGTGGCATACATATATTTATACTGTAATATATAGAATTTAAGGTGATATGTATAAATACAGATAATGTGGCATACATATATACATAATATGATATGTAGATATATATAGAATATAATGTGATATATATATATATATATAATGTGGCATACATATGTATATATATATATGTATAATGTGACATATTGAATATAATGTGATCTATATACAAATAATGTGGCATACATATATATAATGTGATATATTGAATATAATGTGATATATATATATATATATATTTATGTAATGTGGCACACATATATATATATATATATATATTATGTGGCATATATACACAAATAATGTGATATATTGAATATAATGTGATATATATATACACAATAATGTGGCATACATATATATATAATGATATATTGAATATAATGTGTTATATATATATATATAATGTGGCATACATATATATATATAATGTGATATATATTTATCATGGATATACGCATGAGGTATGTGTATCATTTGGACACTGTCCCGCAGGGGACCACCGGCATTCGAGGTGCCGATGCTGCCGCCTTGCACGCACAGCAGGTCACCAGCCTCTTGCGCCCCTTGGCGCGCGCAAAACGCAGCCGGTTGCTGCAGAAGACCTTGAGGAGCCTGGAGGTGCTGGGTTTGGATATGTTTGGATGATTGGGGTCAACTTCTTGGGGATTCCCTTTGAGTGCTCATATTCATAAATCATTGGTCAAACGATTTTTGAACGGATTTTTTTTTTTTTCACGATTCAACTTTGACTATCAAGATTGAAGGGTACGGTACTGTGTATATATCCAATTTGATCTGTACCGCGCAAACACTTTGTGTGTGGGTGTAAGCCTCTGAATCTTCCTCAACAGTTGCGACCAACACACATTTTTTTTCCTTCGAACAATCCTTTCACTGCCATTTTAAACCAACCAACTGTTCAAGAATCACATAAATGCAAAAAAAAAGGGGTTACAAAAAAAACGACTTTCTACCACCGGGCCAGCCAAGTAAACATTTCTGTCGTTTTCTTTGGATTCTGCTGTTTTCACGAAGCAGGGCTTCGTGACGCTGAGGCGCTTGGCCTCCGCAGCAACGTGGTTCACCGGAACTTGCTGCTGAGTGCCCTGGAACGGCTCAGCCACTGGCAACAGGCCATTGACAATCTTCGAGACCTTCGAGATGAAAACCTGGAGGTGGCCTTGGAGTTTCCGCAAATTAAGGGAATGCGGAATGCGTCCCAAAAATTGATGGTTGATCAGTGTCACAAAAAATATGGCGTGACCATGCCTAAAAGGTTGGTACGTTTTGCAGAAAAATGGACACATCCACAACTGTTGAGGCCACAGCGGCGACCATGAGCACGGTGAGCAGCTCTTGTGCCAAGGCTTCTGAATGGCAGAAGGCCTTAGAAGTCTTTGGAGACACCAGGCGACTGAGTTTGCAGCTGGTGATGATTTGGTTCGCTTTCATGTGAGTCCAAGTAGGATAGGATGGACGAGCCTGTAACATCAAATCTTTGAGCCCATACTGTAGTTCTGAGCAACATTTCCATGGTGTCTCAGCCAGTGTCGCGCAGGTTCAAGGACACCATTTGTTTCAATGTGGCCATCTCAGCGTGTGCTCGTGGTTTCTTGGACTCAATTAAAAGCTTTGAGTCCCTTAGCAAACCATAAGCTACTTAACCATACTTAGCCTAGTAAATTAGTAAATAATTGCTGCAATGTTCAGAGCTCCGCATTGAATCACCGGTACCAAGCCCAGCACAAGAAGACCGCCTGTCAGGTGATCGCTGGATCACTGCGGTGAGGCTGTTGCGTGAGATGCGAGCTACAGAGGTCCAAGCGGATGCGATCTCCTACAACTCAGCCATCAGCGCGTGTCAATGGCTGATGGCTTTGGCACTGCTGGCAGAAATGAAAGAGGCAAAGCGAGACGAATGCTGGGCACAGCAATAACCTCGACCTCCAAAGTTGGATGGGTTGACACTCAACGCCGTTCGTGCAATTTTCTTAAGCCATACTTATCTCTCAAGACATACGCCCCTCGAAACTGGGTCTTGGACTAGATTGCCGGACATCGTTGGCGAATATCCCAATTCTTTTTGATTGAATATGGCAAAATCATGCAAAATCATTGCTTTTGCTCAGTATCCCTATTTTGTTGGCGGCGATATCGTGTGGTGGCCTGAACGTCCAGCATTGTTGGTGAAATCCCAAGTCTTGCTCGTTCAAATCTCACGCTGGTCGAGGATCTCATTGTTGTTGCTTGAAATCCAAAGTTGTGCTAATCAAACTCCGAGAATTTAGTGAAAAAAACAGGAGTTCCTTGCTTTTTCCTGAGCAAAATCCACACCTCCGCCACCACTAGGTGGATCTCCAGGCTGATGTGGTCTCATATGGAGCTGCATCTTGGGTTTCACTGGCTGGGTGTGGGTGGCAGGGGTTAGCAACCAACGAATGATGATTTTGAACCGTTTGATAGACCCACAGCCCTTTGACTCGTTGGAAAATGTGCGGCGCTCAGTCTTGGTTGTCACCGGACTCAGCCCTTCACTAAGTGGGAACACCGACTGTACAGATCCATCAACACAATTGGAGTCCAAAAAGGCAGCTGCAAGTGCGACAGTTGGACTTCGGCTGAGGTACTTGCCTCCAACATCGAGTGGGATGCTGCTTGCCAGCTCTTGCAGGGTTTCTCAGAGGGGATCCAGCTGGATGACCTGAATCATTTGAGCCATGAATAGCCCAGGTGCCAACGGCCGTTTTTCGCGTTGCTCCACTTCTAAATCCCTACGTGGATGGGGGGGTTTCAAATTTTCAAAAAACTGTTCAGTTTCCATCCTGGCATGATGATCCCAACTGAGTTTCACTTAGACTTTCACGTTTCTGGGACGGGACAGGTTGGACGGGTTGAAACTTGAAACCAGTGGAGTGTCATCCCCATTGCAGAATTGGATGATGGGAACATTTGCAGGAACCCCGTATATTCAAGGGTAAGAACTCACAGGAAATCCCTATATCAAATGGTAAAAACCTTGGTTTCATGCAGATTGTTCCCTTCACTCTATTGATAACTGATTAGTGTCGATGTTTTTTTTTCATTATTTTTCTACCTACATAACATATACCAACCATGTGTGATGGTTGTCCAGCTTTATCCACCAACACAGACCGGCCGACGCGAGGCAGTCTATGCGGGCTGTCGCCGTCCCACCAGACCTTGTCACCGTGAATGCAGCCATCGCTGCTTGCAGTTTAAGGGGTCGCTGGACCGGCGCGGATGTGGGAAGGATATGGAAGCGATGGAAGGATGGCATAGATACACAACGAGAGCATGATTAGAGCTATACCATATCATTGTATGCTGTTATGTGATGATTTTAATTCTGATGTTCAATACTTATGACATGATGTTGTATGATACGATATGAACGAATATCAATGTTGTCCACAGCACATACTCAAATCTATATAACTAATGATATTAATGTGTCTTTGTTTACAAGGAAACGTGTATGAGCACAGATACATGTGTAGGCAAAGTCTGAGTGAATGTACTCATGAAGGACCACAACCCGCATGTTTGCAGACATTGGTGTGTTTTGGACCCCAATGTTTGGGAACAGACAGTTCTGCAATATGTCTAAACCAGGAAGAAGCTAGAGCTTACTAGAAGGCCATTGGAACCGAATGAAAACACAGCCCTTCCGCCGTGCTATTTGGACATATATTGTGTAGAATGAGGCCATGTGAGCATTCTATTCTTTCTGTAGTGACAGGTGTCAGCACACTCTTGTTTTCTGCCATACGGCTTGATTTACTTCAGCATTTCAGCGATTTTTGTATCTGCCTCGAGCTTGAACAGATTCACCATTGGACCATACTGGCCATACTGGCAACCGCAGGACAGAAAGCCTTGGGCTCCTAGCACAACTTGCTGAAGGAAGCCTCGGGGATGTGATCACGGTTGGCTCAACGGTGATGGCGTGTCAGAAATCAGGGTAGCCTTGCTGCAAGTGTCCCATCCAGGTGATCAAGAGATTATGAGACCATCAAGGACACAACAAAAAATCATCAAGCTATCACAAGCTATCCATTTATATCATTTATATATATCTACTTTATGGATCTTTATGGGCAAACATGGCAACCGTTCCATCTGAAACCAACCTGCCTGGGGGATTTTTGGACCGAGGCACTGGGAGGTGGCACTTGCCTTGCTGAGCCTTGGAAAAAATCCGGGGACACCACAGAAACATGCATCAATGAGATGACCGTCTAAGCCTAAAGCACATCTCAGCAATTCATAGCAACAGATCTACCAGTTAATTGAGATCTGGAAAACATTGGAAAACCCACGATTGATCACTTTCCTTGGGTTCCCCATGGTTTTTCCATATCTATTTTACTTAACCCGAGGGTGAGCAATATTTTTTGCTGGACGATGGGTGAGGCGTTTCGCCGCCGGTGCCTCCATCGAGCTCAGTGTGACGGCCTGCAATGCAGCTGTAAGCACCTGTGAGAAGGATGCCGAATGGGATGTGAAGATGGGGATGTGAGTTGCAAAGGTAATATCATTTTAGTTCATTTTTTTTGCACTTTAATATGTATGATGTATGTAAAGTCACTAAAGCCTAAAATATAGGTATAAACACCTTCCCTTCTTGTGCTGCCTAAATCACATGTGCAATGCTTATCCCAAGTGACTCAGCTTCAGCTGCGTGTACCAGGCTGCGCAATGGGAAGCGGCTGTGGCGTTGCTGGTCGCGATGGAGGAGACCATCCGGGGATGAAAACATGGGGATTTTGTGCATTTTTTGATTTTCTATTTTTTTTCCCTTCTGCTTTTTTTTTGACATACTGACATACTTCAAAAATACGGTTTGTGGCATTTGGTTTAGTCAGGAGAATATCATCCCAGAGGTGGCAAGTGTTACAAGGACACAACATCATCCCATGTTGGCGCAACGACATAAGTTTAAGTCATTTGAGTCATCCTGTCACATTAAGCTCAGCCGATAAAAGCAACCAGCAGCTGCAGCAGCTGTACGGATTCCCGGATGGTCGTTTTGGAGTCGTTCCATGGGAACGAGAGAGAACTCAGAGCGAGGAAGCCATTTTGGACAGCGACTGCATTACATACAACGCCGCCCCTGGGCCAAATGCTTTGTTGGACTCAGCTGCAGTTCATCGTTCATTTATGTTCATTTGAAGCCATGTTTTTGTTTGATCATGCGGGACAAGATTTGAAGACTTTTTTCCCAAGAGACATTAGGTTGATGGTTCTCAAAAGTGTCAAAGACCTCTTACTTTGATTTACTTTACCTGTTTGGGATATTCTGGAATTATTTTCACAAGCTATCAGACATTACTTGTCGGCTGCAACCCCTAGGATGATATCCCTGTCTCAGGTCATTGGTGCCTGTGACAAGGGACTTCAATGGCTCATGGCCTTACAGCTCTTGAGACGAATGACTGAGACTCCTGTCTTTGGAGTTTGTCACAGTTTGTCTTTTGATCTCCAAGATTGAGCGCATGAAGTTTCCATATGCTGAATGGATCTGAATGGTAGGATGGTTGCGCAAACGTGGATTTTGGTTTGCCAGCACCCTTTGAGAGCCAGAATAGGGGTGGACAGCGCTGATGTTCAGTTGCATGTGTCGCTCGTTTGTTCACAAAGGATCCAGCTGCAACATGATCGAATCTCCTTCTACACAGCCTCTTGGCTGGAGCCATCAGCTTCCGATTTGCCACAAGATGACCATTATCCAAGAGATATTTTGATATGTTTTGTAATCTTTACCCAGAAACCCAATTGGGGGATTTTGCGCAATGACAAGTTTGCCATGAGGACGAATCCCTTTTTCTGACTTGTGATGGTTTGTGGCCACCTTGCCACCTTGCCACACTTAGGCCATTCATGCCTGCGAAAGTTGTGGCAACTGGCCTAGTGCACAGGAGCTGCTGGCAGAGATGTTGGAACTTGGTGCCTGGGCTCTGGGAAAATGGCACTGGTGGGGTAAGTTCTCACACATTGGATCCCCATTTGACCTCTTCAGAATGGCTGGTTAATATCCCACATTCTTTTGATATTCCCATTAGATCATTTTAGATTCATGAAATTCTTCTTTTTCAATCCGAGAAGTGTCTGTCGTTGCAAGATACCCAGATGTGCCACGATCTTCACCGCGAGGCATCCAAGATGGCCTTGGAGCGGACAACTTGCAGCTTGGTGCAGTGGTGCAGGCGAGAGATCCAACTACGGCGTTTTTTCCATGATGGGATTCAATGGCTCTAACATAGCAATAGGAGGCTCTTGTCTGATAAACATAGATAATGCTGATATACATAATATATTATATATAGTAGGAAAAAGGATTCGTTGTTTTAGAGTACTGGCTTAACTCAAGTTGAAACGGTCCGTGCAAGATCTGGTTTTCAATGGGTGTCATGGCAACCGCTGCAACAGGATTATTCCCAGTCAGTTTAGCTTTTTTGAATGCTGGACATTCGCTGACCATACCCTGACAAACTTGAGGAACCGTCGAGAGTACTTGCATGCTTTCCAAGCGGGTGATCCCATTGACTGCTTCAAGCATGTTGTACCTCAGCTTGAATCCAGATGTTCATCCTCTAATATTTGTGCTCAAAGGAAAGCACCGCTGATCACGAAACAAAGGAGCTTGAAGTTGAAATCGAATGTTGTGTTGGGTGCGGCAGTAAACACCCATGAAGTCACATTTTGATTTGGCAAGCTTGCCCAAGCAGAGTTCTTTTTATTTTCTATCGATTTCCATTCACATTCTATGTGCTGTATACATATATTTATACGCATGCAATATGATATACACACAAAGATGATGAAGGTGTGTATTGCATTGCACTGCTTTGCATTGTACTGTATCGATATATGCCAGATGTATATCCATATCATTCTACATCCTGAAGAGTTGAGGTACTCCTATCATTTTGGCAGCGGTTGGCAGTGGCTGGCGATCCTCTGACGTTTGTGGACGCCCATGCGGGCGCGGGTGTCTACGACCTCTTGCAGGGTGCTGCGACATTTCATCGGAGCCTGGGTTTTTCGTGCGGCAAACTCGGAGGTGCTCCCAAGAAAGGGACCAGAAATGGTGGCTGGTGTTTTTTTGGCATGTTACCTGTAACCTGAGGTAAACTAACATAGATGCCACCTTGAACGGGCGTCGATGTTAGTTTACTGGAGGGTTACGCATATTTTTTTGCCGTACTCAATTGATGAACGAAAATGGAATCCTGATTCAACCCTCTTCTAAATTGTGTTTCCAGCCTCGCCCATTGACTCATCCAATTTGTGGCTTATGTAAATCATCGCTTTGACCAAACGACATGGGAAGAATCAACATTTGCAGACATCCAAATAAAGCGAATGCTCATTTGCTGAAGGAAGCGATTTCTCTCGTCCTACTCAGTTCAAACTTGGACGGGCAGCTTTCTATGTTTAGAAACGAGTTAGATAGCCTGCGAATGCCTGCGAGATATGCAAAGCGTTGCAAAGCTGTTCTGGTCCCAGGAACTATCAAGATGGGATCCAGCATCTTGATGCAATCGCAAATGAGCACAACTGTACCACAGTCGCGCGCGGCTCAGAGACTTATTGAAGTAGATGTGCTAATCACGGCTTGCCATGAATTGTCACTTTTCGAGGCTCAATGTTGGTTGCTTGAAATCACATAATTGCTTTCTCAGGTGATGCGTTACTTGCAAAGCTTGCGCTATTTCAATCGACAGAAGCACGTTGAAGGAGGCCGTCAACAGCTTGTTTCTAGTGATTCTGCAGTTGATTCTGTGGCCTTGTTTCGAGACGCCTTCCTGAAGTACCATGGTAGTGACTGGTAGTGATCAGACTTGTATTTACGGACTGCAAATTTGTGAGCTGCATGAATCAATGAACACAGATTTTAACTCTTGCACAACAAGGTCACACAGCTTGGCCAGATCAGCTCCGATTCTACCTGGGTTCTTCTGGACTGCTGAATCTATGGCTGCGACCACAGGACAAGGAGCCTTGCTGCAAGAGATCCATGGCGGAGGTGAATGCCAGATGGCAAGATCAAGATCCTTTCTAATCCTTTCAACATCTTTCAACATTTCGATGAAATTTGATCAACATTTTGATGGCTAGTTACTTTTCCATCCCCCGATGAGCTTGGCGCCCCTTTTCGATGAGGCCGTCTACTTCGAGGCTTCTGATTCTGTGATGCAGCATTTGAAGCAACATTTGGGAGGTGGGGATAGTTGAGTACGTCGTTGTGCGATGCGTGAGGATAGACTGATCATCAAACCTTCCATCGACCCCGTGGACATATTAATTTGGGGTCACCCCGAAATAGGGATAAATTATACAATTACTATCAATTACTTCTAAGATTCTAAACTCTAAACTTGATACCGCTTATCAAGAAACTGGTTGCTTTTGATCCCACGTTAACATTAAGTGTCTGGAAGTCCTGCAATCTGCAAACTTTGCAAAACTTGCGGGGTCTTCAATACGATGTCAGGTCTGGTCTATGTAATCCAGAGTGAAGAGTCTTTGAACCGGAGGAATTATCTACAACATTCTACAACATTCTGCAGCATTAATGGGCTTGTTTGGGTACGACAGCCTCTTGAAGGTGTTGATGTTTCAACCCGAGGGCACTGCGCTGAATTGAGATTGTTACTCGGCTAAGATATGCTAAGATTAATCGAAACGCCTTCGCATGGACCAATTGGGATATGGAAGAACAAGTGTAATTCCACAAGATGCAGAACAGAAAAGACGACAACACATGATAAATAAAGTGTGGGCACTATGTGCATGCCTTATGCCATGTTTTTTTTTTTCCCGGGATGAGGTCACATGAAGTGCAGTTTCCTCCTGCCATTTTCCGTGACAGCCGTTCTGAACTTTCGACACCAAGGTTGCAAGCCGATTCCTATCGGTGGCTCCTAGATATGAATGAGACAGAAGCGTTTGGCAGAGGGTTCCTGGGCAGAGGAGGTTTCAGATAAGATTTGCAATCCACAGCTGCACATGGTTTATTGGCAATAAGACACCCTTCGATAATGGGTCCATTGGCAATAAGATCAATTCACATTCCATCTGGGCATGCAAAGAGACGTCTCTTCCACTGTTTTGCTACTTCTTTCCATTTGTGCAGATGGTGCTACTCGGTGAATAAGGGCAGCCTTAAATAGCCAACAGATTCTCAAGAATCTGAACGGGCAGCTGGAACGCACCAACTCAACGTGACTCTTCATTCAGGTATCTGAAGCCAGGTGCCATTTGTTCCTGTATGTGAGATGCAAGAATACACTCCGCAAAGATGCTACGGTAGATTACCCAGAAAATTGGATGGTTTGACACAAAGCATGAAACACATGAAACAAATATGTGAATGAAGGGAGTTGGTCTGTTTGGTTTTAAAATCCAGACGCACCAAGCCTCTCAGTTGCGCCATTCTCAGGCTGGTCCTGCTTGATCCACCTTACGACTCTGAGCCCTGGCGGAGTGAGCAACATTGAGCAACGGGCTATGGCAGTGTGGGGGGCCAGGAAGAAGCAAAAGACTGGAATGTCTTATCATGTCTTCCTGTACCCTTGATCATATCCCTTGACACCTCTGAGTTGGAAAGATTATAGGCTGATTTAATCTGCAGGTTCAGCCCTGTCTTAGTCGATGTTTTTTATTGGGGGACGTAGCAACAGCAGCTTAATCCCACCCCTCAGCGCCATCTCCGAAGTTCGTTTGCTGAATTTGTTGTTGCCAAATTTGATACCCAAATTGGATGATTTTCCCATAATGTCAAAATGGGATAACAGCAGCTGGGCTGGCTCTGATGAACAAAGCTACTGATCCAAGAACAGTGTTTCACCATGTCTCACCTTTTTTTTACCCGCTCCTAGCCTCAAATAGCATTTCTTTTGGCTCCCAGATGTTGAGACATGCAACATTGTAACATTTAGGCTTAGGCTCATGGGACAGGTATGGACAGATGGTATATCATAGCAGCGACTTCAATACTGTTGCGGAAGATTGGGCCACTTGTGCCAAGTGTTGGACCGTTGGATTGTACCGGTGAACCTTGCCCAACTCCACCAAGGTAAACTCGTATCATGTCTGGAATCTCTTCATCATAAAGCACATTCGGCATACTTGGCCACTCAGCAGCTCTGGGCATCCTTTTCTCGGACTTGGAATGCTAAATGCACTGCTTCTATGAGTCGGCCGTGATGCTAAAGTTCAGCAAAGTCACACATGAGACTTTTGGGACTGATGTGGGTTTGTCTGAAAATAGATATCCCTTGGTACTGGTATCCCAAATTTAACGTTTTTTCATCAGTTCCCCTGTAATATAACTATTCGCGGGATACTGGATACCCGGATACCCCATTTTCAGACAGACTACTGTGCGGGCCAAACCGCCACTCTGATGTTTGAGGCCTCTGACCTCAGTTGCTCTGTGGTATCCCATCATTGACAGTTCCCAGACGGAGAACTTTCACACACGCCTGGCTGAACTAGGTGCGCCCGTGTACTACTGAGCCCCCAAGCAAGTGCTGACTTAGAACATTTGCTGTGGAACATTCTACTTATAACTTTAGCGTGTGGCGTTGATTTTCTCCATTTGGGCCTTTACTTTCCCCGGGATGACGGAAAGCGTTGTTACGTGCGAACTTGGCAACACAACAGGTTAGGGGTCTTTGCTCTGCACGTCATTTTTGTAAGAATCGTTGACATCTCCGAATGTTTATAGTTTATAATTTATAAGTCACTTGAGCCTATGCTTCTTCACTTGCTTTGGCTTTGGGTTCTTTATTGAAGAGGCTTACATCTATTTTTATCAGAGTTTGTGGGGGTCTCAAGAGGATGTTGTGGAGCTTCTGGAGTGCAAGAATGTTTCATTGTTCTTGTTATGCGTTTGGGGCTTCCAAAAAGCTACGTTGGGTGCTTCCAAAGGCTACATGCAAAAAGATACGTGTGCATATGGTGAATAATTGGGATTGGCAGGCAAAGCCGTTGACGTTATTTGAATCTTGAATCCCTTGTATGTCACTGTATGTCACTTGCGTTGCCCCTTTTTGCAGGTTGTGGTTTTGGGGGTGTTGTTGCGGGGTAGTGGAGAAGGTCTTGATTGGCCTTTGGGTCCGGTTGGGTCGCAAGAGGCTCTGCAAGAGGCTCGGAAGACATTGTGTGGAGTTTTGGTAAGTATTGTTGGGTTTCGATGTGTCTTTTGATGTCTTTTGAATTCTTATGAGGGTTTGCAAGGGGCCGTGGGAGGTGTCGGGACGTGTTGGGATGTGTCGGGACGTGTCGGGACGTGTCGGGACGTGTCGGGACATGTTGGGACATGTCGGGACGTGTAATGGCTCAAGAGGGTCTACCAACTGTTTTGTAAGGCTTTGAAGGTAAAATAAATGCTTCTTGTTGGTATTGCTTGGCACTTTGTGCTTCCAACAGAATGCATGCACAAACATGTGTACATAAAGATTAAGAACAATGGGCTTTAGCAAGCAAAGCAGATGGTTTGTTTTAATTCTTATGTCACTTGGGTTGCTGCTTCTTGAATGTTACGATTTTGGGTCTGTGTTGCGATCCCAGATACAGCTGAAACCAAGATTAAGCCATTGCATGCGCTTCTGCGCTTTCCTTGTTATTCCGAAGCGGTTTGCAGGTGAAGACATTCTGGTGGCAGAAATCGAGGCCAGTGGCTGAGTGGCTGTGTCTGGAGTCGGTGCTTAAGCTGCAGGCATTTGAGCATAAAATGCTGGAGTCAACAGTGACCTTCCTTCCCAGCAGTTCTGTGAGATGCTTTTCCAACTGTCAGGAGTCTCTGGGACTCATTGTTCCGCCTGTATAATGCTTGAAAAACTTGCAAATAGATATTCAAAGTGTCTTCGGCTCTTATCCAAGAAACTTGGAGGTTGAAAGGCCACATGAGCAGCAGCAGTCGAGTGCTGGCAGGGAAGCCAAGATCCACCAGTCATTTTTTCGTGGGCGCGTTGGCTGCCAAACATCCACCGAATTCAGCACTAAGGGATGGCTCTTCTGGCTGCTCCACCAGAATTGGAGCGACTTGGTTGCGAAGATTGAAAGATCGAGATATGGCTTTGTCTCCAAATTCGGCGTCCTCCAAAAGGGGCCTTTTGTCAGGGAACATGATGATTTCTGGGGTACCCAAGTTTCAGAAAGATCCAGATACGCAGAGTCTCCTGCCAATGGAGAAAAATGTTCAAACAGTCTCACAGGCTGTTGAGGGCAAGTGGTTTTGTTTACCTCTTCTTCAAATTGCGTTTTTTGACGTACAGTAATCCAGTCAATTAACATGCCTTGATGCACCATTGGAGCGCGAGGTATAGCTCTGAAATCACTAAGATGTGTCAAATGGCCCTGGCACGTTGAAAGGATTTGAAAGGAAGTTGCGTTTCAGCAAAATGTCTTGCACATATGTCGCTGCATTGAAGCACGCTCTGGATGACAACCATGCGTTGTTTGTTGCGGTGGCCCAGGCATGTGCTCGAGTGCGAACTATCGGCTTTAGCACAAATGCTTGCTTCCAGCATCTTGGCCGGTGTGGTGACTCAATGACTTGCCAATTAGGGGATACTCAAAGCACCCATAATTACGACCCTAAAATCTCCTGAGCTCAGGGGGTTTACGAAATGCGGTTCACCCTATGAGCCCATGTTCTTGAAATCTTAATAGGATCCCAACGTTTGTGGGTTTAATATGGTTTAATATGGTTTAATGTCTTTCTATTATATATATATATATATCTTATCACTGTTGTTGTCATTATATACATGTCATTACCATCATTTGTTGCAATCATAATACTAATTTTTATTGACATGTTTCTAATTTGACGAGGATGATTCTGATTACTTTGCAATAATTGGCTTTACCCCATCATGACACCCATGACTATCAGAGCTCTCAAGGTCCATACCAGCGGAATGTCAGAGCATCAGTCTTCTGGCTGCGGGATAAAAAAGTTGCAGCTGGGCAAAGCCTATAGAGGTCGTTGGATGTAAATCCAGGAGCCATCATTCCCCAAGTTCCCAGACTTGGTTTGTAGATTTTATAGGAACATGTATGCGATAACAAGCATGGTTTCCTGTGATAAGTTATTGAACTATTGGAAGTCTATAGTTTTGTTCTCTTCTTCGGTGGGTAGCCCTGCAACTACATAATCGGTGGGGACACATCATGATCTCCCTCGCATTGCTCTCGTTGCATTTGGCCAGAGATAGGAGGAGAGCGGTTTTCGCGCTCCAGAAATATGTTTTTCTCATACACGTACCTACATAGCCCGCCAGATACACGGACCCACATAGCCCACCAGATAATTCCCTTATCGAAAGGATTCGAAAGGATTTCATGTTTCATGTGCCAACCTCACTGGGTTTCCACAAACGACCAAGGCAACAAGTTCAGTTATAAACCCAGTGTTGTTTTGGCCATTGGCCACATTCAGCACAGCTATATCAACCATCAGCAGCAATTGAGCCGGCTGGCTGATCACAATGTGAGCTCGGCCATGCCCTGCGAGCCAATTTGTGACTTGAATGCAGCGACATCCACTGTGGTTTGGCCTTTTTTATGCTGGGATCAAAGTCGTTTTGGGTCAGGAGATTTGATGGGCGAAGTTTCAAAGCGGTTACTCAACATCCTGAATTTTGGCGAATATGGTCAATATCCGATTCATATTTCTTTGAATGTAGCGATCCCGATAACAAACCATCCCCAATATCACCATAGATGGGTGATGATGGGTGGTACTCGTAGGTTTATCACTGGCTGTACCAAAATATTCACCATTGAGATGTTCGAAACCTTTGGGACCCAATGGGAGCTTGATCCAGATTCATCCAGATGATCTCCTGAGGCGAGCATGTTACAACCAGTAGCGTTGCGCAATCTGCAGCCGATGCTCGGCAGGTATAGTATCATTGATCACTATTATTTTGATTGTTACATATTGCTGGCACATAAAATCAGTGTATAATGATGTATAATGTGTATATCAATTATCACTATGATTTGATGCTGCTCACGTCCCCTAGCTTTTCAGACAGTGTTTTGAGAGTGCCTCCGGCAAATTAAGGTGTTTATCGTTATCATTGTTGTTTATTTATCAATGTTTCTTATGGATTATTGTTATTGTAAGTGTCATTATTATTGTAATCGTTATTAATTATTGTGTATTATTGTTATTTTTATTTTTATTAGTGTTATGACAAGTATCAGTATACTTATTGTAGTGGTATTCCTAAAAATTGGAAAGCTTACTGATGCTTGCTAGCATAAATGGCCGAAACCTGTGTGTCCTAGAGTGAGATGTTTGCAGCTGGAGTTTTGGACAGGCAGACTGGGGTGGGACATCCGCCAGAGCAATGTGACCCTTGACATTTGTATAGGACTTCTATCAAATTTCAACAGTTGGATGCTTCAGTACTCTGGAGTTTTGAACAAATGCGAATCCCACCCATTGATCCATCACAGCAGTATACTGTAGCCATCGCCAAAATATGGAATAATTACCTAGGACTTAGTTGTCTATTGCTATTTTTGGGAGGAAAAGCAATGATCAAGTATAAGATTGGGGGTACCCTATTTTCACACAAACCCAGCATGGCTCAATGGTTGCAGCGTCGCTTTTATCCAGTTTGACCTGAGGTTGTCTCCCTGACGTCTGGAGTTGTGTTGGGCGCATTTCCAGGCAATTCGAAACACGGAACATGGGAGAGACATGGGACGTCATTGGACACGTGTCCCCAAAATGCCAATGCTTTCAACGGCAAAAAATCCCAACTCCAAGCCCTCGGAACAGGCCCGCGCAAAGGGTCGAAAAGCAGCTCATCAACCTCCGACCACAGCACTGCATCTATTGGGTCGTTGTGACTCGATTTCCAGAGATCACTGGTGGGCCCTCGCATGTCAAGACTGGTTGAAAACACAAGAAATCGGGGGTCAATATGGGTCAATGACAATTCCAAAAGGCCTGTGCTCATAGGTTTGGTCCGGCTGTTCGCAGTGGTCGACTAGTTGGTAGTAGTGTCAAGCATTGCTTGTCCCTCCACCATCGGATGATTGGGTGGCTCAACTACTCGAATAAGCCAGTGGATTCTTTATGATATCATTCTTAGTCTTAGTTCATATGACTTATGTGTCAAATACCCCCTTTGTGTGCAAAAGAGATCCTAATGACATCTTTATTTCTTCCTACTTGAGGGGTTGAAATTTGATTTTTTTCATTGTATTTTCATGGTACCTTCTCACGAGATCCATGATTCTCTGACATGAAAACAACTATGAATTTCATATATGGCCCCGGATCAGAACATATGAAATAGGTTTCGGCTTATTAAAATATCATTTCACATCCATAAATCCCAGCTATCTTGGTGTTTACCACAGCATAATGCTCAAATCGCTTGATGTCGTTCAACATCCCCAGGTCGCGCAGGCCAAGTGCAGTCGACATGAACTCGGCCACTCCGAGCACCAGCCACTTGAATATAATGGGGAGATCTTACTCAAGTATGATATCACATGATATGATGCAATATAAATAAATATATAATAATATAAGTATATAGATATACATATAACTATGAGTTACATCGAAATATGGAAATATAACTATGAATATGTAAGTATAGATAAACAACAATATAAATATGATATAATGTACATATAATACCAATATAGCATAGATGTACAGATAGTTTGCATATAAATGTAACATCGCATTTAACATGATATTCTTTGATATAATATTTGATACAATGTTTGATATACCATTTGATGAGATGGTTGATAACATATCTAATTTTTGGTATGATTATGGCTATAACTATACTTATCATTATAGTTATAGTCATCTTTGTAATGTAATACAATCTAACGTGATATAACATAGTGTAACACACTATAATATGACATAACATCACATAATGAAATATGACACACTATATTATTTCATAAACAATATACACATATCACATATATATGACCATTTGCCAAAACTAGCTGACAGAAGTTTTGAACTAGTTGTTGATAATTAGTGTGAATCTAGTGGTTTTTTCCTCTTCGTTACGAGGCGGCACGCAACTAAATTCACCAATTCTGCAAAGCAGCGCTAGCAAACCCGCTAGGTTTGCACTAGTTATTTTTGACAATGTTACCGATATATTCTACACGTGGTACCCTACAGGAACCATCGAGACACGGGGATCAGTCCACTGATTTATTGCGACTGCGGCCCCTGCGGCCCTGCCCCAGCCCAGGTAGCGTATTCTCGCCAGGGCCATGTTCAGGAGCACTCGCAAGTCCGGCAGCATCTCGTCACAGATTCCTTGGAGGATTGGAGGATTCCTTGGAAAACCTATCTCTAATGCACCAGAAAATATCAGACATATTCAATGTCCAGAGATGTAAAAGTCTTGATCTATGAGCAATTGCACTCTTGATGAACTTTGTTTGGTTTCTTGATAGACTGCAGCTCCACACCATTTGTCCAGTATGCAACTTCAGAAAGCATTTTGAACAGCACCATGTTGCAGCTGCCATAGACTCTGAGATCGGAGCGCCTGAGGTCCGCAGTTCGCTGGCAACGCCCAACAGCAACTTGGTTTCGCCAAACTATGCAATGATTCTATGGAGGTAGAAAAGTAGACCCTGGGAGGCACTTTTTCACTTTTTGTTCCTGTTGTTTCACTTTGTTTTCCCCTTTCTCATCTTTCTCATCGTTCTCATCGTGGGGTTGAGACCACCTTGGAATCAAGGTGCAGCGCCCAAGCCTCGCTTGCCAGAACCCAACGGAGTTGCAGGTACGGCCTGCTGGAATGATATGAATTCAGCACCGCAGTTTTTTTTGATGTCCCAGATACGCGTACTTCAGCGGGAATGGCGCTGCCGATTCGCAGCCGCAGTGACACAGGTGCCGTGCTGCATCTGTTAGGTCTTGGGTGGGTTGATGTGGGTTGGTACCAAGGCAACCTCAGGAGAACTTGGAAATCATGCCACATCTCATCACATCTCTAGTTTCTTGCCGCTGTTGGCCTGTCAACATTGTGAACCTGAGAGAACAGGTAGAAAATATCGACTTCTCAGGACCCCACCCTGAATAGGTCGGCAAAAGCTGTCCCCGGAGACTTGCGTTTGGCCCGTTTGGCCTCTTGTTCTCTCTCTTCCTCCGTGAGCACAGAGTCCATCTAGCGACCTCTACTCAAGCTTTATCAGAGATCCAAGTTTTGAAGCAACTTTGGTGTTCTCCACCTCAAGAAGAGATGCCTTTTGTGGCGAAAGAGAAGTTGCTGGTAGCTATTCCGATATATTCCGTGCATTTCTTATTCGTTGTTTTGATATGTTTTGATATGTTGTATTTTTTGATATTTTTTTGGGGATTTGGTCTACTTCTTGGTTTACTTCTCACCACATCAAGATGATAAACACCACTGGCCCTGGAGATCCAGTGCATCGCCGCCTGGAAGGCAGCAGCCTAACTTTGCCAATCAAAGGCAGAAGTGTCAGCGAAATTGTTTCTGAGACGACAGGCACATTCTGCATGTCGGGGAAAGGAAAAAAAAGGTCAATCTCAGAAAGCTTGACTGGTTTGCATCATATCTTATTGGAATAACATGGTGAATCAATGTGAATCATTTTCAGGGCTGATATGCTCATGATTCATCATCCACGTCCACGTCTTTGCATTCCAGTTGTGTCAAAAAACGCCGGCCCGGCGCCAGAAAAGCGGTCAGCTTCTCATGGCTTGGCATTGCCCATCAAGGGTCGAAGTGCCAGTGAATGTGAAGGTGGGCGCAGGGGTGAAGGGCCCCAGGGGCACCTGGGCATCTTGGTTTATGGATGTTTATGGCTGGAAACCCCATATCCTGTATCGAAGCCTTCACAGATTTAGGCAGTTTTTTGATGTTTTTTTTGTATCAACTACATAAAGATATATAAAGCAACCCATTGGTACATGTTGGTACCAATTCTTGACCGTTGGTAGCCAGAGCACCCTGCGCTGCCACAGACAAACGGCCTTCTATGGGCCTTGCGCTGCCCATCCGGAGCCGAAGTAGCCTGGAGCCAGGCGTATGCAGCTGACATCTGGGTTTTGAGCATTTTTGAGCTGGAGGATTCTTTTAAATGGAAATAGCGAGACATATTGCTACGATATGGGGACTCTATGTCAATTTCTTTGGGGGGTTGCTACTTCGCATTTGTTGGATTTTGCGGTGGATCCATACATTTTTCCCGCTCGTGGCTCCCTAGCACTTTGTTGAATATGATATTCCACGTGTCAGCTACTAGTATGTATTTTGCACGAATTTTGCATGCCATTCCTGGAAATGTGATCTCCTCCTTCATCGCAAAAAGGGGCAGACCCAACTTAAGAACCTAAGAACAAGACTTCTAATAGCACACTTGAATGCATGCTTGACACATGCAGATAGGATTGTGAGGAGCGTGCGCACAAACACACAGACAGACACAAATCAGCGAAATCAAGCGGAGCTCACAGATGTGGGCATCGATTGGGCATTGATTCAAGCCAACTATCCCCTCAAGGTATCTTAGCATCCCAACATTTACCACAGAGTCTCACGATTTCGAACCGTGAGATCATTTAATCGGTTCCCCTTGCCATCACTCCGCCATCTCACCATTCTGAGGCTTTGGGCTACCATGAATCTACCAGCGCTTGGAAAATTTGGACCACGATCCCCCATTGTACTTGAGACATCCGCAGTTATGGGATATATAATTACAGTGATATACAGTATAACATACATGGACTTACTAGGCATGATCACTAGTCACTAATCATGACTACTTCCGTTGTCGTTGGTTGTGTCGCTGTTTCCGTGAAACAATTGTAGTTTTTGTAGGTTTAACAACCCAACTAGGAGTTTACAACACGTTTGTAATCATGGCAAGAACCCAAACTACTAGTTGTCACTTGATATACTGTAACATATATAACATCAACCGATCTTAATTTTAATAGTCTTCCGGACGTGTGGACAATCCATTTCAAAGAACTATCTACTTGACTTTGGGTACATTTTCCAAAGCATCCCATTCACAAATGGACTATAATTTATAACTTATATTATATTTATAACATTTTACAACTAGCAATAGCCACAGCATAGAAACTTCCAAGCTATGAACTGGTAGGATATCATCCCCTAAGGGAATACTATCCCTAATGATAGTAACACGCTCTGTCTGATAGCAGCCACCCTACAATAATCATAGCAATGCTAGCATTACCACAAGGTGGTGCCCCCCGTTATGTTTGTTGATCTATGATCCAATTAACTAGTTCGATATATCTCCAATAATTCCTAGTCAACCTACTGAACTCCACCAACTTAAGCGATTTAGCTCACTGTGGCACCCAAATCCATTGTTCAGTGGTTACAAAAAACCAGGTGGTTCTCTTCATCATATTAAAATATATTAACATATATTAAATCATATCAAATCCCTTTATGTTTGATGTTTTTTTTAGCATGTTTTTCACCACCATTTTTCGATGGTAAAAATATTGTGCTTCAGTGGCTCCAGTGGCTCCAGGCCGAGCTGAGCTGCCAATCACTGGACTCGCTGGTCGATCAGCCACTTGGATCGGGAAACTCAAGTGCCATTGGATTTGGGGGATGCCATGGGATATGCCAGGATTTTTTTTGGGGGTTGAATCATGTTGATCTTAGGATATGCTTTTGAGCTGGTGAGATCCTAATCCTTTAATCGTCAATTGCGGCACTAGTTGAGTATAGATTCATTCCATTTCCTGCTATTTGCCAGTCCGGAACCCCCCATTTGTTTGGGGGTTCTGCAGTTCTATCATATTATGCAAGGCTATCTAAAACCATTTGGGTTTGTCTGAAAATAGGATACACCCCAACTCCCATGGTTGAGCATCTCATGTTCACCATGAAAGATCTGTTGAAACTGCCATAAATTGGAGGTCATCCATCTCTCCCAGGTGGTAGCCCCAGCTTCAGCTTCAAGTTCCCTGGCGGAGCGAAGAGTCTCGGAGCCTGTAGGTGCGCCCGTGGGTATGCCATGGCATCTTGGGAATGTAAAGCTATACACATAGGGGAGAACCCCCCAACAAAGTGATTCAGCCTAGCATAATTTAGCCAACAAAATCCGGAGGCCACCCATAAAGATGCAGAATTGGCTCAGAAACCTTGGTACAAAGACTGTGGATATTGAGTTGTATACCCCAAACATGAAAGCTTCAAAATTGGCATTTGATCATATCATGCCAGGTTGGCTTGTTTTCAGGGAACATCCTTTCTGGCTGAGAAATCTCAAATTCGCAATTCGTACACCACTTCAATTTTCAGGCCGCTGGGAGAACCCGACTGCGGCGAATTGCGGGGTTTGAGACTCAAGTCGAACCCAAGTCTGCACTGTGTGGATCTTCCATATAAAAGGATGGCATAAAAAGGATGCCCGCACATGACGAAATTCGCTTTATGCGCCAGATGATCATGGACCAATGGATGATCACCTCGGCTACAGTCATAAGAATGACAATAATATATAATAATGCACAGTGTGGGCATGCGGCTTGCAGACATTTGCAAAGCTTTGTAATCAAGCATGGCCAGTCTGGCCAAATACACCATTTAAGTAGATCATTCATGATCATTCTAATCTATATCTTACATAACTATTATAAACTATTACTTATTTAATCTGATTTATGTTCCCATTGAAATACCCAATTAGGAGGGGATTTCCGGCTGCTAACCATGGAGCTCAATGGAGCCGAGGCTGCGCTCTTCAACTGCGTAGGAAGCTCAGGGCATCTAGGCCTCTGGATTGCTTCCCAAACCGGCTTTGGAAAGATGTATGGTAATAGTAATGTATAGTAATGTATAATATGAATTATAGAAATGTATATATGGTATTAATTTGTATTAATTTCATTCAAATGTCTCAAACATGGACCATCAAAACCTTTGGAGTAGCCATGTTTGAGCCGCCAGGTCTTACGTGGCGATTGGGAGGAGGATAACGATGACAGCACGCCCAAACGCCAGATGACAAAGGCGAAATCGGATCCACGGGTGCCCAACAACGGCACAGGCTGGGTAGAAACCTCTTGTGTTTGATGCTGTATCTGTGAATATTTATATTTTGCGGTTCTCGGAAGCTGAGAATGAAGATGACGTGTGCGAGGCTTTGGTTGCTGTAGTGGACTCATTGATTCGCTTATTCGAGAACCTGTGGTGAATTTTTGAAGTGTCCTCCGCAGGGGATGACACCCCTGTTTCATCCACTCACAAGCGGATGAGCTCGTCAGTTCAATACAAAGGCGCAGCCTTTTTTGGGTCAGGAGGGCTTTCCCTTCTGGATGAGTATGATGAACCGTGACATCCATGGCCCATCCACCATATTCATCAAAGTTTGGAAGGGACACCACCTCATAAAAACTATAAACATGGCTAACATTTTAATTTTCTCAACATGTCGAGTTACTGAAGTACGATGTTGCACCCTGATGCTTGGTCTGGGAATATCTGTGATTATCCCATTTTGGTTGGTGATGTTGGTGAATCAACTGTGTATGGGCAGTATGGGCCTAACATGTGCAAAGTGGAATGACCAGGATTGATTAGCAATTCGTTGAATCTTAAAGGTACCCCAATAGCTTGATCCATAGCCTGGTTTCCCCAGATCGCCATCAGCAAGATGGCACGCCCAGGCTTCATCTCGCAACACAGCTCTGACATCTCCGTCTACGCTGCTTGGATTTAAAGATCAGGGCTTGATACTGACATCGTTATCCAGCATTCAGAATGTCCTTTGAGTGGTTCAAGCTGCTTTCAAGTTCGGCATGCTGGGGAAGAACAGTAGACATGACTGCCAACCTACAATAGCTTGAGATTGATCTCCGGCCCTCAGTATTGTTTTTTGTTTTTGCTGTTGCTCCCGCTGTCCCAGAACAGAACGCTGAGGATCGCTACGATTTTGGAGAGCTTTTGGGAGAGGGTGCTGCTGGGTCTACTTGGGAGGTGAGCCAGCAGCATGGAAGGGGGAAGTGTTGCTGAGCCATCCTGTAGTGCCAGCTTGATGCAAAGGGAATTTGCGATGTTATTGATAGGTAGCTCAGGATTGAACAGATTGTCCATCAATTCGCCAAGTTGGTAAACCCGAAACCTCGAAGCAGAGCCATCGAAGATCGCAGCCATTCGGCTTGAACATCAACCTGTTTCATCTCTTGCATCTCCAAGATGGGCTGCAGTGCTGTGAAAGCCGAGATCGCCAAGTGCCCTGAGCACGTTCCGGGAGCCCTTACCCCCCCGGGGCCCTTCTCGCGCTTGTCATCATGGGAGATCACGGGAAGCATTGAATTGCACCAAGCAGCTCAGGGGTTTCCCCCAACACGTCGTACGCATGAGAGACACTTACATGCGATGGAGCGATTCCGTGCCAAAGTGGAGCGATCACCACATCGCTTCACAGATTTAGTGGAGCGCTACAGAGCTGTCTTGGAAGGCGATGAGATTCAAGAGGATGTATTGGATGAGATGGTCAGTGTTTATTTCTAGAGATGGAAGGACCATCTGACCAGAATCTCACAGGACTGATGGGTTTCTCCCTCAGTATCGAGGTCTGGGTTGGATGGAGGTGCCTCAGGGTGATGAAACCCCTGCACTTCCCAGAAGATCCAACACATCCAATGGAAGTTGACCCCACACAGTCGTATTCTGAGGATGCCAAGACTTTGACTTGGCAGCCTTGAATTGCAGTGCATTTGCTCGATGCAAATTCTGTCAACTCCTTTTTTTTTTTCTAATGGACGGCTCAACCGTTGTGCAGGTTGCTTCACCTGGGAAATGTAAGATAGCAGACCAACAGATTTTGTGCTTGGAACTGGCACGACCAGAGCCTTGTGAAATGCTGTGTCATGGGCAGAGGCTTTGGAGATCTAGGGGAGGTGTGTGGATCCACATAGACATAGACCTGTCAAATCATATGAAGTCAATTCAAGGTGAAACGTCAGTAAGACAGTTCTTCTTTGATCGACCTAACTATGTTCATGAGACCCAGATGGCAAGGGTGGAACATGGGACGAATCTGATTGTTATGTCCACCCACTCCACCAGGATCTACCAAGCCTGTACCCCCTGCACAGTCGTGTTGCCTTTCAGATGGTCCATGGGTCCATCCATGTCCATCCATGTCCATCCCATCGGCGCAATTTCTTTCCATCACGAAGAGGAACAAGGGACAAGTGGATGCCTGGAAAGTCAGAGCCTGCATTGCGCACACGTACACCCCACATATTCACATATATGCAGCATATGCATAATATATATAGATAGATAGATAGATCGATAGATAGATAGATAGATAGATAGATCGATAGTTAGACAGACAGACAGACAGACAGACAGACAGACAGACAGACAGACAGACAGACAGAGAGATAGACACATGACATAGAGGTACTGTATGCTGTATGTCATTGTTCCTGTTCCAGTCAGGATTCCCCACCTTGCTTCATCCGGCCACGGAAGCCGCTCCCGTGAGCCCGGTGCAGTCACCCGGCAGACCGTTGATAAAGGCTACATGGTCATCCCACAGTGGGACTGACCATCCCCAAATTTTGGCATACAATACATTTTTCTTATTTTTTCTTCAAGTTTCTGAAAACTTTGTTTAAGAACTACTTTCAGATTTTGTTTGAGAACGTGCCTCAGAACATCGGTCTGCTTTTTGTTTTGGCAGCTGTTTGTCTCTGTATACCTTTAATAAACCCCCCACGGCTGCAGCTCAATCTGAGCGTCACCAGAGGAATGGATCTGAGCGCTCCACCTGAGATGTCCGATGAAGTCCTCAGGATGTTCCTCGTGGTCAGGAAAACAAGCCTTCACCATGGACATGAGCTTGTATTTGTGTAAACATATGCATGTTTACTTCCTTTATGTGTATATATATATATATATATATATATTATAGGCATATTATATAGGTGGATACACGTGCGATAGTTTGGAAGGCCCAGTCCTGCCGCAAGGACATCCGATCAAATCATTCTTTGGCCTAGCATTGCGGATGAAAAAAGTAGCTGAAGACCGTTGGATTAGCCTGGGATTGTTTGGCTCAGTGGTCAGGTGTTTAGTCAGCTCTTCCAGGCTTCCCACAAGAACAGGACCCCGACCCTCAGAGAAATAGGTCGAAGGTACTGGCAAGGGCCTTTAATGATTTCTAATGATATTGAATAAACGTATGAACCTACCGATACACCAACAACTCAAAGAACTTCGAGCTTGCTGTACAGTGCCTGAAGGCTCTCAAATCTCTTACTTCAAGGCCTTCTGTTTCTATGGCCTTCTCATGTATGGTATAGTTATACCTACACCTAAACAGAACATCATCTTCCACGCCCGAAAAGAAGCGCCCCCACACAGGAAAGATGGGCAAGTGGGGAATGGTTTATCAGGGTTGTTCCAACCTATTGCAGGTACACCCCTTATACCTGGCGTGTTGGGAGCAACCCTGTTTATTAAGTCTAGCGAGCTGCGACCAGTTGGGAGGTTGGTTTTCCCGATTTGTTGGTGTCTATGTTGATATGTTGATACACACATATGTACATCTACACAGTATATATTATATGTTTAATGTCAACTCCGATGATGAATTATCCACTGGACTCGGGTGGTGCCATTCTGGTAGTAGATTGTCACTTTAAGGAATGCCCTGAATGAATCAACCAGGGCTTATTAATCATGCACTCCAGGCTTTTCCTCGAGTCCGAGAGAGGAGAAGTGGCACACCTGCACGGCGCCTGAGTGGCAAGGCTGGACCGGGAGTGATGAAAGTGGAGATGAATCCTCTGAGATTTGCCAGAAGATTTTGCAGCATTCAGAAAGTGTGATTTTGGTCAGGCTTGAAAGTGATATCTTGGTATATAGTTCCCATTCTCAAATGGGGATGGATCAAGAGCTATTCACATCCATATCATCCCAGCATATCTCCGCTATTTAAAGGAAAAAAACTGAAATTCTTCCCCTCCAGGATGGTGCCCGGGCCATCAAAAAGGTGCCCAAGCGTCGGGTTAGCAACTCCACCGAGAGCTTTCTGGCGGAAGTGGAGGTGGGGATGGGCTGTGATCGGTTCTGTCGGCCCTCTGGCCCTCTTTGGGAATTTCCATGCGGGAAAAAACATTAAAACACACATGGAAAGATTGGGATAACATTTGGGATGATCTTTAAATACGGGCCAATAGAAGGGATAAAGCTTAAGGGGTTACCTGGTTCAATGGGTTGAAAAGAGAAATTATCAGGATCTTGGAGTGGTGGAAGCTGCCCCGCCCAGAAGTTTGGCACCTCGTTTTCCAAACATCGTCACCGGTCACAATTTGTTGGTTACCTCCCAATGGTTATCCCTGACAATTGGAGTAGCCATCCCCCATGGTTCCCTTTTGGCTTTGGACCGCCGGTGGGAGGTGCTCAAACAACTGGACCATCCCAACATTTGCAAGCTCTACGTTGCTTGGAGCAGTTGGACCACTATGACACTATGATGGCCTCGTGAAAAGCTTTATCAATGGATTGGTTTGAGGGAAAATCTACAGGAAACCTGCAGATGTTCACCACTTCTGGGACTTGAAGAATCCAATCAGGTCAAAGGATTGCCAGGAGCCGAACATCTCTTGAAATCCTAGTTGCTTGAGTTCGGATTTCCCACTCGAAATCAACTGCGTTGCCAAAAAATGAGCCTTCGGTTGTGACACAGAAATCTCAGTGGAACGAATCGATCCCTTGAGGAAGTCTTTGAGGATGATGACAACATTTTCTTGGTCATGGCGCCTTGGCTCCAGAGGTGGTTTTGAGTTCACAACTGGCATGGTCGAAACATCCCGCTACTGAGTACGCAAGATTTTCACATTAGATACCTACTCAGCAGGATTTCCACCGTTTTTCAGCAAACCACTAATCCTTCCATTTACCCTTCGGCAATCAATGAAACCTGGCAATATCAATGGAAAATCCCAATTGGATTTGATGGTTCCCACTACTCAATTTTCCCATTGATCAAGTCCAGTTTTTATGATGGAAAATTCATCAGAATTAATCATCATATTCTCCCTTAAACATACCCGTGATTTGAATTGATTTCCTGTCCACACATCTTCATTTCCTCTTATCATTTTCACGTGGGTTGGTAAATGTCCTGTTTTGTGGAGTTTGAAGATCACCTTTAGCATCCTTTAGCTTTAGTTCATGGAGATGATTCATGATGATTCCCTGTGTGCTGATTGGGTGATGTTTCCAATCAGACATGAAACACATTTTAGCACCCCTCCTGTTTTCAATGTTTTCAATGGGACATTCAATTTTCACCTGGTGTTAGATCACAAGTCCCCGTTTTTTTTTTGAGCTTATCACAGTAAGTGGGGAAACTATGGGAAACTCACCCCACCAGGGTCACCAGTCAGATACGAGTCGCGTGGTTTTTTCGTCAGGACCTGTGTCGCGGCGGCGAGCTGTTTGACCGAATCGCCGAAGGAGACTTAGGCGGCGAAGCTCAGGCGCAAGCGCTTGCGAAGTCCGTTCAGTGGAGAGTGAAGAGGTACTGTAGGTCATTATGATTAGACACATAGGAGGATTTGTTTGGATGATTGATGATTAATCTTGATGAATGATGATTCATTTAAGTGTATCATGGTGAGTTTCGGTTATGTTTTTTGCTTGATGCTATTATCATTGATAGATTATTAGAATGGATATTTCTAATAATAGTGGATGGATAATGATGGATATTTCTAATGTTTTTCTAATACTAGTGGATTTTTCTATGATTATTAGAATGGGTATTGAAAAACATGGTGCTGTATCTCTATGGGATCATCTGACCCGCCCCATGGGATTCACTGGCATAGTCAACGCTTCCAAGATGTGGCAATCTCCCTCAATCCTTGAAAGGCGTCCTTGCTCAAGAACACCAAGTGGCGGATTTTCTGGGTCCTCAAGTTGAAAGATCCATCAAAATTCCAATTTAAGATCCCTTTAAAACACACGTCAGCCAGATTTTCAGACCCATTTTGGGTCTTTTTTTCACCGTGGGAGTAGCTCCCCACATGTATCCGATGACCGTGAGTCCCGCGACCAGCTGGCAGGTGGCCAAGCTCATTCGGCAGCTTTCTCATGCTGTCAGGCACAGTAAATGGAAAGGATCAGAACTTCCCAACGCAAAGGGTATACTTATCATTAATATTCATTGATTATCAGAATATCATGAGCCAATGGTGGTGAAGATGTGTGTTTTCCATTGTTTTCCTGTTTTTCCTACAGAGATTGGAAAATCACAGGTACTGCCACGACCGTGGTATCATCCACCGGGACATCAAACCCGAGAACATTCTCTTCGTGTCAAGCGATTCTGACGCACCAGCGAAGCTGATTGACTTCGGTGCCTTGTTGTAACGGAAGCCTGAGACCCTGGGGACCCTGGGGACCCTATGGGTGCAGTTGGGGTTACTAGAAGAATCGTAGAACCATGGTAATAACTCCAATAACTTTGGACGTAACCCCCGTAACTATGCTTGTAGCCTGTTATAGTATTATAGAACCACTTGCAACTGGAACTGCACTGCCAAGTATCTGGTCCGATGATGTTTGGTGATGTTTGATGGGATTGCTAGTATGTTGTTCCAAATGTTTTAATCCAGTATGTACACCAATACCATTCAGTATCAACCAACTAGAAGGGGTGCCCATGAGACCCGCACGCAAAGAAGTGGATGCACTTCCTGTCTGCTGTTTAGTATGACCATGGTGATAAGCAGTAATAATCCCGGAAAGTTGGGATATAAACCAACTTAATCATATCAACTATGGTTAATGTTATATAACATATCTTTTAACTGTAACTGGATTGATTCCCCCAACATCCACAAGCCCCAGGTATTGCTTGTCATTTCAAACAGACGGAGCACCGAAAAGACGAAAAGGGCACTGAGGTCATGAGATCTGGGACTCAGAGGTCACTCATGGTTTTAGGCAACCTGTGAAGCATTTCAAGAATTTGGAGCTTCTCTTTAACGGCATTAACTGTAGTCCTACAAACACAGAAGCTGTTGATGCTGTTGGCAGCGCCAAGCTTTTTGGTGCCAGGCATATTTGGCGCCAGAAGTGAAGAACAACAGTTCTTACTCGGAGAAATGCGTCACTCAACGGCATTTGGAGCTCCACCAATTCAGATCAAACCTGCCCAAGCAATTGTTTTGTGTAGTGGTTTCATGGTTTCACAGATTCTTCACTTTCCATCCTGCATCATCCTGCAACCATGTGAATCCCAAGGGTCCCATGGTGGTTCCCATCCCCAGTGGCCCCAGTGGCCCCCAAGGATCTGTGGTCCCTTGGCGTGCTGCTCTATGCCATGCTTAGCGGCTCGCTGCCCTTCAAATCTGCTGCGGCCGCCAGGAAAGGCGACTTCTCGCTGGAGGCCGAGGAATGGTACAGCATTTCGCCTGAAGCCAAGGACGTTGGTCACGGATGGTCACGCTTCGTTGAAGAAACCACGAGGCTACAGGATACATGTTGATACCTGAAGGTCAACTCTCAGTTGGTGGGAGATATTGGGCTGTTGATTTGGCAGATTCAGAGATAGTCAGACTTGAGTTTGACAATGTCATTGATATGACTCACACCGGTACGGCTCAATTTTAAAGAGCCAGGGAAGTCGCCATCCTTTCTTCTGGGGGTTGTGCTCCCATTTTTTTCTTTGCTTAGAAAGTTGGACCCATCCTCACCATCTTTTCCATCACCTGGCAGGACTTGATCCGGCAGCTACTGGTCGTGGAGCCAGTGGACCGTCTGTCCGCGGCCAAGGTGCTGGAACATCCCTGGGTCCGGGCCCCTGGCGCAGTGGAAGAACCAGTGAGCTTCGGTTGGCTGCTACAGCCAACAGCTATGTTTGATTGGTTCGCCTCAGGCTAATGTAGTTGGCACATGAACAGATACCATCTGTGTTGTTCTGGCAACACTTGATCAAACAGCTAAGGGCGCAGGCCCATTTGATGCTGTGGGCAAGCTTTGTAGTCTAAGGTGACTAAATTCAGCATGGAAGAAGAGACCGTGCCAGCACAGGCGCGGAAGGGAGGTCTTGAGAGCAAAGCCATCACTTTTAGTGGTGACATCCGCATTCTTGTTCGGTTGTCAAAGTACCACTTGGTATCTTATCACCTGGCAATTTCCTCCTCCCAGTTGTTTCCCCAGCCAATTCCTTAAAGGTGACCGTTCGACTCAAACGCTACCAGAGCACATCCTACTTCAGAAGGCTGGCAATCGCAACATCAGGTTGAAAAAGGGCAAGATAGGGTCCGCATGGAGGTTTCCTAAAATGGGTTTACCCCCAAATCACCATAAATCACCCATTTATATAATTATATAATACTAAACCATCCATTTTGGGCTACCCCCCATTTGTGGAACCCCCAAGATGGTTCCACTCCTGAGCTGCTTGTGGTTTCAAACTGTTTCCAAAATCCGACAGCTGCGGTCTGACATTCTACTGTAACCTGGGAAGACTAAGCCCAGTTGAACCAAGCAGTCTACATACGACAAAGGCACCACAGTTGTAACCTTTGTCCCCGAAGAATACAAAACTGGACACGGCGATCGATGATCTATCGACATACATGCACAATCATGCGCACACACACAACTTGTCCGACATTCAGTCATGAAGCAAGCACAGCGTGACAGAATGTCCCAAATTGACCCGGGTCCAGTGTTGACATGCTCTTTTTGCGCTTTTTGGAAGGATTCTTCTGATGGTGGTGGCGAGACAACTCGGAGCGAATGATTTGCCAGAGATCTACAGTGCATTTAAGGTGGCACAGCTGCTGAAATCGAACAAAGCATTGACCAGTTGATCATGTTGACCCAGCAAAGCGTCGAACAATATTAACACATATTATAAAACTATGATTAGGTTAATTATTTTTCACTTTACATATGTTAACCATGATAGGTTATTTTAGTTATGGTATGTTATTCGTGAAGTTTATGCGACAGGCCATGGATACCAATGGAGATGGCTCACTCTCCCTGGAGGACGAAGCAAAGTGGGGCCCAGTGGGGCCTGGGGCAAGACATGAAAATCCCAGAAAATTGATCACTGATCCCAATAAGATATATGATGAGTTATGATGTGATATTAGATTCCCAGGATATATCATGATATAAGATGATATAAGAAAATCCCATTGAAAAGCCATTCAAAATTCCATTGGATCCCATGAAATACCATGAACGTCCCATAAACATGATTAAACATGACCGTGCAGGAATTTCGGAAGAGCCTTTCGAACGGTTCAGGCGAGGGTAGAAAACGGCCCAGTTTCAGACAAAGGTATGTGATACGGGGTCAGCCCAGCAGACTACTAAAACAATTTTTTCTCATCAGAAGTCGGCAGCTTCAATCAAACATCTAAACATCACAAAAACACACACAAAGAAGTCAATATACCCTTTCACACGTCGACCTGAAAGTGGAAAACAATGGAAACACATTTTCCCTGGAAAAACCCTCTCAATTCTCCAGGTCCAGTCCCTGATCCAGGAAAGTTCCCTGGAGGGTGCACGTGGGTTTGTCTCAAAACTGAATGTACTCCCGATATTGTCTTGTTAAATAACAATAAATAACAAATGGTGTATACCCCATGAACGGCTATTTTTCTTGTGGGAAAACGATGATTAGCACGTTTTTTTCTGTAAAATAGGCTAGGCGGGTCATTCATTGTCCCCTAAAAAACAGGGGGTAGCCATTGATCAGGGGGACCCCCACTTTCCAAAGTGGCGATGGAGGCAGTCCATCTCCAGAGGCACACACTGATCATACTGTGACCGAGGCTCCGAGCAACAGTTGCCATTTTTACCCCCAAAATCTGAGATTAAGCATGATTAAACCAACAAAAGCAAGATCTCAATAGGAAGTGGGGATCTATGACATATGCCAGTTGGTTTCCGAGAAACCTACTAAAAATGTGCTGTCCTCTGAAGAGAGGAGCAAAGATGGGGGAAGTCTTGGAGTCAAACCCAAGTCTCAATCATTGAGATGCGCTACTGAGCAGCTACTGAAGCTTGATTCCTACCCCAAACTCGAGGATCGTGGGCACTTGTTCCCAGCATCATGATCCACACAGCTGCAAACGGTCTGTAACGGTTACCACGGTTACCTCTTCGTTGGCAGACAGCGGAGCTCTCGGAACTCTTTGAGGCACAGAGGATTCCGTGGTGTGGAAAGATTCAAAACGGGATTGACTTATGGCAGAAATGCGGATCCCAACAATTGCAATTTAAGAAACTGATGTATGCCTTTGAAAGCCCATATTCATGTCGATGGGTGATAACCTTTACTACATGTTCAACAGAAAGCATCAGGGTTTTGACCCATGCATAGCTTCAAATTGGATAGATTGGGTTCCCGAATCCGAGACGCTGGACGCTGACCGGAGCGGGGCCATTGATTACAGCTGCTTGGCACGGGAGAGTCTACCCCCAGGCAATGAAGAGGGGGCTAAAAAGACTTACAGTTACAGTAGCTTAATTTTCCCCGTTAGTTACGTCATGTTGTTTTAATTTTTGGTAAATTTCTCATTCTTTCCCGATCTTTTTTCCTCTATTGGATTGATGGTATATCCTCGAGTCATATCTGGCCTGGGGCGGGTCAGGTCTTACCTTGGTCCAAATCGGTTTGCCATAGTTGAAGATCTATGAAAAGGGAGTTTAAATTAAAGTTTAACGAGAAAACCATTTTAGGCGGATTTGCTTGGTGAAACTGCATGTCATTATTTTGGGGTGTGCAATGCTGGTGAATGATTCTATCATCTATTGATGTTCTCTAAAGCCAAGGCGAGTTTATGGCAGCTGCAATCGACCGGAAGATCTTCTTCAGAGAGGATTTGTGCCTACAGGTGGAGCTGCCTTGTCTGCTGGGAATGGATTTTTACGGTATCCGGTTTTCACTTTCCAGGTGATAGGATGTACTTTTTTGGAAGCATGCGCATCTGTTTATCTGCTTTGTCTTGTCCCGTCTTTGGCAGATATCTAAGCCTAAGCTAACTGCACTGCCGGGGTAATTCCTGTCCTTTGTTGCAACATTCGGAAGCGCACGCTGAGGTGTTTGGTGCGTTGGACCGTGATGCAAGCGGTACCATCTCTATACAGGCATGCTGAAGCCATCAGAAAAAGGGGGTGGGTTGAAATTCGCTTTATATCATATATTATCATATTATATAAGGCTCTTGGACACTTAGACTCAGTCATTTCAGATAGCAAACTCTCCCATGCTGAGTAGGAGTGGGCACGAAATTTTGACCCATCCAAACTTTGTTTGCAAAGTGTTGCATAGCACCTCATACACTTGATGTATTTGATGTGCTCAGCAGACATTTTTGTCCGCCCGAAATTGGTGACCAGTGGATTCCTCTGATCTGTTGGTCCACATGTGGTCAACACAATGGTGAGATCTATGGTGAGTCTGTCTTGGCTTGTCAACTTCCATTATTTTCATTTATTTCCAGGTTTTCAATTATATAATTATATATATATATATCTACGTAATCATATTAAAACCACATGTTGAAAGTGTTTGGCAGCTGCTGCATCCACCTTTTTGCTGGCGAACATCCATGATCCAAAAATGTGAATGGCAGGAGCTCTTTCAGCTTTTGAAGGCAGCAGATCCGGAGGCCCGGAATGTCATTGGATTCTGGATGATTCTGGGCATTTTTGGCGATTGCCCCATAAATAATGATAAACCGATAACATTTTGTTTTTATGAGTTATGTGTAAGCAATCTAAGTTACCCATTGGACTGTGGCGGGAAAGAACTTCTCTATAAAACTAGCTATCTTGATGTTCAAAATAATTGACCCATACTTTTTTCGGGGACGGAGCCATATTTCTTGGAGAGCCCCACAATTTCATAAAATTCCACATGCTAGATGCATTTTAAGAAGGCACATCATGATCAACCGGAGGATGAAATCCGATTTCTTTCTATTTTCAATCTTAAAGTAGTGTAATGATCAACTGCTGGACCATTGGATTATTTTTTGGTGTGCAAGTTTTGAAAATGCACAGAACAGAACCAGGGTCCTAGATGATCCATGATGATGACGTTGAATGGGTGACCCAACATGGATCCTCATCAATCCTCACTTGATATCAATAGCAACAGTTACCATTTGGTTATTTGACATAGTTATGGATGCAAAAAAACAATTATACAGGAATTATATATACACTGTATTTATGATGATTTACCTATTGAAAATGGAGATTCTCGGCAGCCCCCTATCAGGACCTCTTGGGGAATGAGCTGCGGGATGAGGTCATGGAACTTCTAGACCGTTACTTGGCTTTTGGCAGAAGATGGTTTATTGATGTTTATGGTGTCGCCCGTAAGGGGCCATGCGCGTGTTGATGTTTTAGGGTGGGGTGGGGTGGGCTAATAACATCTATATAATAACGTTCATTCGCACTTCCACACATAAGTCATGTTACGCGACTATACGTTTCCACACATTCCAAAGCAGTTGCCTTTCCAAAACTGCTGCTGTATGGCGCAAAACCCTCAAGGGCAAGGTCCTCAACAGATCTGGCGAACTTTGTGCTTGAAAAAACTAGACGACGGATGGCCCGAGAGCGTAGAGGATCAAAGTTACTCAGGTGAATACAGTATACATTCTCATATCAATATTCTGAAATGATAATGTTGTGTGAATGAGATAAGATGATAGAAAGAGAATGAAAGAGATAAAGAAAAGATGGAGAAGGTCTAAAACAAAAGAACAACACGCAACGTGGCTGCTGTTACACAGACGCTCTTGCACACACAGACACGCAGACACACGCACCTTTATACGCAGACGCTTTTACACAGAGATGCTTTTTGGCAGGACACTTTTACATGCAGACACCTTTAGCGCATAGATCCTCTTACACGCACACGCTTTGACACACACACACAGAGCTTTTTACACACACACACACTCTTAACACAGACATGGCATCTAAACACACACACACATGTTTTCACGCATAGACCCTTCCATACGCACAGACATGCTTTTACACAGACACAGACACCGACACACACACACAGACACACACACACACGCACACACACGCTGCCTCATATAGACGCGCTTACACGTATCGCACGTAGCCGATTTTTACACAGAGAAAATTTGTCGAATAACATTTTTACACACAGACAGACGCTTGTACACACAGAAGTCTTTATACACAGACGTTTGTACACACATAAGTTGTGAGATGTAAGATGTAAGATCTCAAGGTGTAAGATGTGCAGATGTAAGATGTGAACATGCAAAATCTCAGCTCCTTTTTTAGATTTAGAAGAACCCTACGCTTAGGCGCTCTCGGGAAAAAGGAGAAACTTTTGCAAGAAGGTCCGGGCAAACGAAATAACTGTTTCGTCGTGGTAAAGCACTCAATTTGGCGAGTATTGACGTGTATTGATGTTTATTTATTGTGCAAATTCATGGTCAGAAGCTGCTGCTCGGAACCACGACTTATGCTTGATGACACGGATGGACGTTCTGTCGTGAAAATTGATAGTTTTTGCTTGACATGTCTAACCGACAGACCACTTCTCCTATCCACTAGAGTCACAATTCAAAGTGAAATACAACCAACCTGTTCAGTTGCTTGGTCATTTCAGGAGACAGTGCCACTCGTAGAATGAAATCAGGGCACTTTTGTCAATGTCGCTACAAAGCAGAGGAGTTGCGGGTGGCAAGGTCAATGCTTCCCTGTACTCCTGAGTTGCTGAACTCTGATGAAGAACTGAGCTATTCCGAGAAACAATGTCCTTCATCGTCTAGAATGGACGCTAAACCGCCAAAGCATTTCCTATTCACTGTCGCAGCATCACAGATAGTTGCATGGGTCTCATCGAACTTCCAAGGTTACGACAGTGATCGTGATGGAGAGCTGAACTTTAAAGAGACTCTGGGCAGCATGTAGATCGTTGATTGCCAATGTCCAGTTCTTGCTGAAGTCCAGACGCTTAGACTCCAATGTTTAGCTTGTTCAAACGAGCCAAGATCAGTTTTTTCTCACACTTTAGATCATGTCACAGCTCTTTACAGAGATTCGGCGCCATTTGAATTTGAATTGGCAAAGTGCCTTAGATTTGGATCTCTCTCTTATAGACACGCTGACTGCAGGCACCAGCAGATGGGGCACCCATTTGGGGTTGTGTGAAAATACCTCAAGATTTGATGGTTTGTCATCATTTTCTCATTAAAATAGCCCTTTGGGGGTATACCACATTTTCTGACACAGCCATTTGTTTGTTGCAACGATAAGAGGAATCCTTTCTTAGACACTCGGACTGCGTTAGGTTTATGGCTTTGCTGACGCAGAACAGGGAGGCAAGTGCACGGGGAAGCTGGGCATTTACGGCTTGGCTCCTGCTAAAAGGTCAATGATTTTGTACAATAATGTGGGTAAAACATGGTAAAACAATATTAAACCATCACCCAAATCACCATAAATAGGTGGTATAAACCATCCCAAATGGGTGGTTTATTTTTGTTTTACCCACATTACATGATAATGACATTAGAAACTCTGACACATCTTTTGGTTGATGCGGAGCAAAAAAAACCTCAGGATCCAGGGTCGCATTGGTTGTTTGTGATGGATGTCGGCCAGGGCTCCCCGCCGAAGCGGCCGCTGCAAAAGCGGGGCTCACAGACCACGGATTCGCTGCTCATGAAATTTCCCTTCTGAGTGTCGGGCGCCCCGATCCTGGGCCAATCTTGGAGGATTTGCCTGGCAGATTCAGCAGATTCACTGGGAAAGAACCGAGGAAGATGTGAATGAATCTATTGGCAAAGATGGCAGGGAATGGCTGCGGGTTTACAACGACATGGTGACCATAAACAAAAAGAAACACTGCATGGGTTTCCTCTTGCAAATAGTCTGCACATTCTATCCCTGCTTGGAATAACGGCTCTGAATGGACTATCATCAACCAGTAGTTTCTGCCTTTAGGCCCACTGAGAGTCTGAGAGTGTTAGACTATACATCATCCATGGAAGCGGAACTCCGCATCATCATGATATTCCAAATGGGTATAGCCAAAAGATGCCAAGAGTATCCAAGAGTGTTGTTTATTCAGACATGGTTTTGGAGGAATAAATGGGAGTGCTTGTATCCAGGTATTATTCCAGCACATCCCAATTATATAATTCCTGGCAAGTAAATCAAGTAACTATAAATACACCCCAATTGTAAGTACCTTACCTCCCTGCGGCCCATCGAGGCTTTTCGCTCCTGATCCGTGCCATTCCCCCGCTGTTCCGGTGCAAATTTTCTCAGTACAATCGGCCAGTCCCTCGAAGTGGCGGGGTGCTATGGCTCGAAGGGCTACTCTATAGGTGGCCGGTCTCATCTTAAAGACTCTTAAAGGGTGATTATTCGTGGGCTCCTTATCCCATGCGCTGGGTGACAAAATCACAACAGGAAAGATTGCTCTCATGCCTGGATCCACTCAGAACGGGTCTGGCTGGTCGTCTACCGTGGTGGATGGACAAATTGCAGCTCACATGGATCTGCTTTGTCCGGGAGGCCAAAGCATTTGAAGAGGCCTTCGCCATTCTTCGCCTTCATTTTCCGGATGCGAAATAACTTCTGAAATAACTGAGTATCCCACCATATCCCACCATATCCCCAGGAAATCATGTGCTCAGACTTTGGCCTGTCTTTGGCCTCGATCCACCACTTGCCTAGGGCACCTGAACAGTTTTAGGGGAAGTCGCAGCGTCCCAGCGCCAGAATTCATGGTGGAAACTTCCACCCGCGACGTCGCGCCATCCAAAGGATGAGAGACATCAGGGTGGCGTAGCAAGATGTGTACTTCAATGTGATACACAATTTGGAACCAACACTTCATCAATTCCCAGGTTTGCACCCCTTGATTGATATTCGAGGCAGCTCTCTAACATGGCTTTAGTAGTCTTCTCACAGATTCCGCGATTCGGTCGGATCATCCACTTCGATATTTTGATGATATGATACATTATATGATACATTATATTCGATAGGTGACAGATGGTGTATGATACATTATATGATACATTATATTCGATAGGTGACAGATGGTGTATGATACATTATATGATACATTATATG
>Ga0126342_10000612_pt1 | contig 41237 bp, 24 predicted proteins | sample Cyp1metagenome_FD_92528 | JGI IMG/M metagenome (GOLD analysis project Ga0126342, IMG submission 92528) | Coral microbial communities from Lord Howe Island, Old Settlement Bay, Australia - Cyphastrea 1 metagenome | ecosystem: Host-associated > Invertebrates > Cnidaria > Coral ...
AACAGTACTACGAATACAATATCATATCTACTTCAGCTGCGTTTAGCCTTAGCGATACCCCTTGTAAATCAATATTGCGCAATGATGGTAAAATTGCTACGAAACTGTGGTTAGCGATGGGACATTTCCAAATTATGTTGATGTCCTTTTCATGAACAAGGAGTTTTGACAGCCGCACATATATATATATATATACATAATATATATATATTTATAATCAACAATGACATATATATATAATCAACAACCATATATTCAACTATTGGTTATCCATTACTCATCCATTAATCAATAGTGACACAATGGATAGTCAATGGATAGTCCCATTCATATCACCTAGTTGGTGGTTTGGAACATTTGGATTATTTTTCCATTCAGTTGGGAATTTCATGATCCCAACTGAGAAACTCATATTTTTCAGAGCGGTGGCTTAACCACCGACCAGTATAAGTACTACGACTGTGGTCTGTTTCATGGACATGGAATGACATGGATACTGTACTTAGATGGGTGAACATAAACCAAACTCAACTGGGAGGATGGCCTCTCTGTAAGAAATATGTGGTGTGGACACATCAGAATCAGCTTTGAAGCAGCTGCTGTAGCTCGTAGCGGCCCGTCATCTTTCAATTCGGGCCTGACCATCTACAGCACATGGATGTTTCAGACAACTGGGTGTTGGCTATCACCAGATATGTTTGCAACATGGTTGAATCAAATCACCGGGTTTTCTTGCGATGGCCCAACATTTTTTTGGTCTTGTTAATACCTGTGAATGGTGTGTGTGTGTGTGTCCCTTTGTTTGCTTCTGCATGGTCGTTTAGCAACTCTCCCGCATTTTGCTTGGTCATCAATCATCTTTCAAGACAGAAACGGTAGGCCCATACGGATGCGTCCGAACATGCGGGTATGCTCCAATAAAGGTTAATTTTAACGGGACAATTATATAGCGATGAATCAATGGATTTTGGGCACCCTATTTTCAGATAACCCATGTATAATATATATATAAACATATTCATTGACCCATGTCCAGATAAATTTTTCACATCTATTCCCCTAATATTTTTCAACATCCCCAAGCAACTTTCTGCAGCAGAATGGACTTATTGGATCTCATCAATCGGGCATCTACCCTCTGGTAATGACTAACAGTTTGCTATTGAAAATGGTGATTTATAGTGGATTTACCCATGAAAAATGGTGATTTTCCATAGCTATGTAAACGTTTACCAGAGGCTATTTAGAGATTTTGTCGAGCGGGTCGATAGGTTTTTTGGGATTTACGGTATCTATCGATCGTTTTTTTCTTTACATCATTGATATAGTCGCCCATCGTTTTGACTACTCTATGCTAACATTGGTTTGTGAGTGTTTTGACGTACGGACGTAATATTGAAATATTATATAATATTATATAATGTTTAATCCATAGCCATTATGTATTCACATATCTATATATATACATAGATGTTTGTTGATATGGTTTATTTTATGTACATACCCATTATATCCCATGTATATTTTTGATCCAAACATGTTTGGTGATATAATGGGATATATGGCACATACATACCCCATGTTTGGATATTTTTTGTACATTATAAACATGTCCCATGTATATTATATCCCATGATTTGGTTTAGAAACGGCTTTGTCTAGTGAGGAATAGCCTCAAACGGCAACTGCCATGGTGACAACGGGGATAAATCAAAATTCAGGTACACCATAGCACTCAGCTCCATGGCTGGACATTTAGTCGGATATTTTTCATGAGTTTCCCAATAAAATTTAAAACTTGCATGTAGATACAGATGATACATGGGATTTTCCCATTAAAACTATGGTTTTCCTATGGTTTTCCTATGATTGTCTTTCTAAAACCTCCACTTTCGCCATATTTGATGACACCAAAATGCCGTCACCGGTGTCAGCGTGCGCTACTAGGACTTGGAGCCGCAATGAGCTACGCCATAAGGTGCGGCAGTTCCCGTTGGTGATGAAAACTTTTTTTTTTAAAACCATGGTAAAGCCACAATCCTTGCCCATAGGATCCATGGTGCTGGTATATATGCTAACATTTGGGGTATATTGATGGTAAATGTTACCACATATAGCATACATGGATCCTATGGGTTGGTGGCTCTGCATCTTTTTCACATCTTTTCTCAACAAGTCTGGGACGTTTTCTAACATCTTTTTCTGAGTACCCTCTGGTTATGACTAACATAGCGAACTGGAAGATCCACCCATTTTTAAGAACGGTAAACCATCTATTTCGATTAGGGCCATCTATACCATGGCAAACTGTTAGTCATAACCAGAGAATAAATCTGCAGTTTTGTTGGCTACGGCCATGGTGGTCTCTGCTCAGGCCATTGAAAACATCCGCCGGCGGCGAAAGAAGCAGCCAGGCCGGCCATAGGGAATCCCCAGGGAATCCTTTCGACTCATGGAATAGGTGAAGTCCCAAGATGCCGAAGATTGGGATTCAATCCAAGAAAATATGGTTGTTTTATGAGATTTTTCATGGGATTTAACCAACAAGATATAGCATATCTGGTTGGTGGTGACTGGAACATGAATGGATTATGACTTTCCATTCAGTTGGGAATGGAATAATGATCCCAATCGACTTCCAAGCAGATTATTTTAGTGGGATTTGTGCTTTTCTATTCTCTTCTATATCTTTTTGTGGATTGCTATCGAAAAATATCCATGATCTTTAAGGGAATCATTTAAGGTCAAGGGAACAGTTGACATTTTTTTGCCGGGCCCCCCAGCCTCGCCTCGATCCATGAACACTTTCCAATTTACTGGGTACCTCTGGTAAACATACAAAAAGCTATTGAACATTGCCATAGAAATAGTGGATTTTCCCATTAATAGCATTGTGATTTTCCATAGTTATGTAAACGTTTACCGGAGGGTAAAACACTCTGTTCAAGTAGATTAGTAGATTGATTTGTTTTTCTATATAGTTTTGCATGTGTTTGCTACGAATGGAGGAGTATATCCTAGCCAGCAAAAAAAAATCATTTGGTTTGCCCGGTAATACCCGGTATCGAAGTCCGGCCTTGTTTACATGCAAAAATGGTGTCCGGAAATTGGGATTTCCGAGCACATGAGTTTCTTTTAAGACACTTCTTATACTTCCTATTCTTGGGCAGTTCAGACATCACTTGGCCGGTAGTTTTATAAGTACTTTAAAAAACACTGGAACAAGGTCATGTGTTGAAATAGAGGGAACCTCGAGAAACCTCGAGAAAGGTGCTTCCGGGCAGACTTCCATAGACTTCCGAGTCGCGAGTTGTGGGATTCACAATTGTGTGGTTGAGTAACGAGGCTAGAAGAACTCTTTAAAACATGCTGTATGATCAACGAAAGCCATGGAAATGTGAACCCTGTCAGTGTACTGTCGTTTTTTTGGGTTCTTCATGAGCCTTGGTGCTCAGACTATCCATATTTTAAGGGTGTTGGAGCTGAGCTATATATGTATAATATATAAACATATTCCTGGGTGTTGGAGTCGGTTGCAGAGTTGGCGACACCTTCAATTTCACACGCAAATCACGCAAAGGTCAAAAAAGCAGCAGCAACAGCAACAGCATACACGTAGACGTAAACACATATAAATCATATAAACACAAACGTAAACACTCACAAAAGAAACCACAAACATAAACACAAACATAAAGGACATACTATATATATAATGTACATCATTGAACATCAACATTGAAGTGTGCCTCTCAAATAACCACCGTTGTCGCATGGCTTGCCCCTTGCCTCCGCGCTGGGGCCCGGGGGAGGTAAGACGACCATCGACAACCCGCGATCAGACTTCGAGGGCGACGAGGGGATGAAGTCGGGGCCCTTGGTTCGATCGACAGTCGGAGAGTTTTTCGATGTTTTTCGGGAAAAATGGGGGGAGGATAACGGGATCACCATATAAAAAAGGGAAGATTCTAATGGGAATTCTGAATTTTAATGGGAACGTTTTTAGATTTCAAACAAAGAAAAGGGTGATGATTTTAATGGGATTCGAATGGGATTTTCATGGGATTTCATGGGATGAAGGTACGACGTATCTGCTTGGTGGGGTTACGAACCTACCAATTTATGGTTGTTTTATGGGATTTAATGGCTGGTTGGTGGTGACTGGAACATGAATTATTTTTCCATTCCCTCTGGTTATGACTAACAGTTTGCCATGGTATGGAAAATGGCCCATAGAAATAGATGGTTTACCGTTCTTAAAACTGGATTATGACTTTCCATTCAGTTGGGAATTTCATATTCCCAACTGACTTGAACTCCATCATTTTTCAGAGGGGTGGCGAAAAACCACCAACCAGGTATGTTGGAGTTCGAAAAAAATCATGATTTAAGCAGCAACCATGAGGAAAACCGTGTGATTGAAACAATAAATTAATGGTTTTTTTCATGATTATTTTGGTGAGAGTTGAAAGCCCTGGGCCTGGGCCACATCAAAATGACACCTGTGAATTTGGTGGCTTGAAAGTTTGGGGATGCCACATCAGTTGGCACATCCACACGGCAGCGGAAGCCCGAAAAAAAGGGGCGACGTCGCCATCCTCACCAGCTGCTGACCATCCTTTCTCACTCGGCGCCAGATCTTCCCATTCGCAAATGGCTTTTTTTGACCGTGTGGATGTTGGTTTAATCCCATATTTTTTGCAGCTAAATGAATGGATATTAATACCATTTAATACCCAGAAATGGGTATTAATCCTAAAGAAATGGGTGTTAATCCTAAATGAAATACCCAGGACATCAATACAACCTCCAAAATCTCATTTGAAATCTCGTGATGAATCATCATATTTTCCCTACGGTATACCAACAGACATTTTATGTGTATCTCGCAATCCCCCATTGATACCAACATGAAATTTGAAACTCACCGAAAGTTGGTTTAGTCCCCACTTTTTATGACTTTTAGCAGTTTGATTTTCCACACCCAGCCACGGCACGTTTATAGCTTAGCACTATGAACGTATTGGTTAGGATATTCACCAGCTATATACCCTCTGGTAAACTAACATAGCTATTGAAAATCACCATTTTGTATAGGTCAATCCTCTTTTTTAAGGGGCAATTTTCCAGTTCGCAAACTGTTACAGTCATTCCCAGAGGCTACATGTCTTCCGATGCCGGGCATCGGCTTCGGCCACGCCGCATAAATCTCCGCATCTCCAAGGAGAGAAGGATCCTTACCATCCAAGGATACCATTACTGGAGGCTGGGGCAGAATCTGGAAATCCAGCGGCTGGGTCAACGGAAAACCACCAGTATTACTTAATATATAGACAATATAGGGTTAATATATTATATGATATATGATATATACCACATATTAGACATTTTTTACAAACACATTATAATAAGTCATTTTATCATTTAATGTGGATAAAACAATGCCATAAACAAACCATGTTTACCATCCCCCAGTCAGAAAACCATTTTTATAGGTGCTATGTTTACCCACATCATACGTAGGATCCATGGAACTAGGAAATTAATTGAAATCGAAGCGAATATTTTTTCATCCTAGCTGCGATCGGGGTAGTTCACATGGGTGGATCATCTAGCCTTTGGTAATTTAACAGTTTGCCATTGGAATAGATCTCAATAGATCTCATTCAGTTCGATGATAAATGCGAAAAAATCATGATGATTTCCCCCTAGCTGTTACCCTCTGGTAATTTAACATAGCTATTGAAAATTACCATTTAGTTCGTGGATTTTTCCATTGAAAATGGTGATTTTCCATAGTTATGTAAACGTTTACCAGAGGGTAGCCATCAGAGGACAACTCCTTAGGATTTGTCGAGCCGTCATGCCGTGGTCTACGAAAACATGGTCGAGCCGGCTGGAGGATTTGACGATCCGACGTGAAGAAAAGTCCGGTGATTGGAAGTCCTCTAAGTGGATTATCCTATAACCCTTACCCGATAAACCACAACTAGTTACTGGGTTCTACCCCCTCCAGGTGATTGATAAATATGATAAGTGGATTTTTCATAGATTCTCACTAGAAGCCAGTTACTACTGTAACCGTAACCACTTCCTATATGGGAGAAATCCTGCAAGTATGATCATTCTGCGTCAGCCTTGGATGGGTGCTTCAGTACTTGAATATTTTGCTGTGGTATCATATATCTATTCATACTAGCAAGCTAAACAAAAACACATGCAACATATAGATAGATAGATAGATTAGATTAGATTAGATTAGATAAGATAAGATAAGATTAGATAGATAGATAGGATTAGATAGATAGGATTAGATAGATAGGATTAGATAGATAGGATTAGATAGATAGGATTAGATAGATAGATAGATAGATAGATCGATCAATAGATAGATAGATAGAATAGACTAGATAGATAGAATAGATAGAATAGATAGAATAGATAGATTAGATAGATAGATAGATAGATAGATAGATAGATAGATAGATAGATAGATAGATAGATAGATAGATAGATAGATATAGATAGATAGATAGATAGATATATAGATAGATGGATAGATAGATAGATAGACAGACAGATAGATAGGATAAGATAAGATAAGATAATATAATATAAGATAAGTTAGATCGATCGATCAATCGATAGATCGATAGATAGATAGATAAATAGATAGATAAATAGATACTAATCACCTAAAGCAAAGATATGTTTTTGGTCCTAAGATTGGCTAAACAAAAAACGGTATCCCAAGGTCGAACTGTCACAGGTGATGCTCAGTTCAGCAAAAGTCCCAGCCAGCCGGGCAACCTGGAACAGGAAATCGGGATGAATCAATGGTAGAATATGGGAGAGAAATGGGGATTTAAGCAACTTAATATGTGCCATGGTTTTTCGTTGTTTCAAATGGTTTTAACATGTTATAACATGATTAGCTTGTTTTAAGCATCAAACATTGGGATATTGATATAATCCAGAAATGGTGGCGCGTTGATGATAAATATGATAAGTTCAAAGGATATAGTGTGCTGATTATAGTAGATTCTGTCTGATTGCCACATACCCTCTGGTAATTTAACATAGCTATTGAAAATGGCCATAGAAATAGTGGATTTACCCATTAAACATGGTGATTTTCCATGGCTATGTTAGTTTACCAGAGGGTAGATTCTGTCTGATTGCCACATATTTATGGGAAACTACTCAGCGAAGCAGGAGCAGTTTGGGACCGGTCGGACGGGTCATTAATTCACCCATTTGCGCATGTGCGACGTGTGCTACTAATCACGAAAATGATTTATGGAATGCCGTTTCCATGTGGCATTTGTCTCACAAAAGATAGTTTACCCTTCAGTAATCAAACATGGCAATGGAACATCACCCATTTATAGAGGATGTTCCCATTAAATCCTCCATTTATGGTGAATTTGCCATTGCTACAAGTACGTATGTTTGATTACCGGAGGGTAAGGATTTTGAGGGGAATATTGCAGAAACCCTTTAAGTGTTTTCCTTGAATTGACAAAATGATATGGCCTTCCTGTAAACGTTCCTAGATCTTATGTATATATGCATACTATCAACATAACATGTGTATATATATATACACAATGTGTATGTATATATACAAATATGTGTAGAATTATATATATAGATATGTAGAAAGAAGCTTTGGTAATATTTGAAGGTTTTTGACCTGATCCATCTAAGTACCTGTTGTCAAACTCAATATATGTATACATACATATACATTGACAGACATACGGGTAATGTGTTGAGATAACTTGATAGGCAAACACATTAGTCATGCGGATCCAGGGCCGGAAAAGATGACGAGGCAGTGGGACCCTGCACCGGGTTTTGCTGTTTCATGGGACACCCTGAAAATACTGAAATTGAACGAGGCCGAAAAACTGAAGCCGAAAAACTCAAGCTTTGGACAGTGCCAAAATGGCTTCCCATCCCTCTCATATCTCTCATGAGGTACCAGATTGGATTGCACTTCCCCAAAACCCCGAACTGGCCCTGCATAATATTTTTTATACCACCCCAGAAACCCTCGTTTATGGCTTCTAATCATTTTGGGGTCGCGTATTGGGGGTAATGGTTATAGAGTTATACATGCTAACTGTCGAGCATTATACACCCGTTTCGATGTTGATTGATTTTCCCTGCAAATTTCATGACCAGCCCCAAGAATCTTTACGCTTTTTGGCCCCAAGATACGATGAAAGATGGAGGAGTAAATCCCTTCTGAATCCTACCTTCATGGCTGGCTAATCCCCATCATCATCTATTGCTGGTGGGTTTTCCAGCAATGTTTGATTAGCCTCACTTTTCTATCAGGGGTTGCTATTCTTCCAAGACCTTCGAATGGAGTGGTCCAAAAAACCACTACTTTCTCGTTCTTCTTAGATTTCCTCTGTGAATTATGATTGATACGAATTTTGTAGATAATGACATCTCCGCTTTTTCATTTTTTGTTTGTTCATCATCCATGGTCTCAATGTTCAATTGCTCACCATTTGTCCTACTTGGGTGTGCATCCCAATTAGTAGTTGATAAATGTCAATAGAGCATATATTACTGGCATATATCTCACTAATCTAGCTGGTTTATTTCACTGAAAAAAAAACTTTGCAATTGGGCGCGCATACTTGATTATAAGATATTATAAGGTTAAGTCCCAGTTTATCCCATTCATTGTACTAGTTAAATCGTGTTAAATCCCGATTGTGACGATTATTTTGCAAGTGGAATAATTGACAACAAGTTAATAACCAATCTAAATTGGGGAAAACTCTTAAGAAAAATCCCCATTGTGAGGGTTAAATCACATTTAATCACCATTGATTACCCATCAACCGGCAGGGCGGTCGCGATGACATGTGGTGGCGCGGGGCCGGCCGGGAACGCCGCTCCAAGTGACGCTACGCGGTTCCGCGGAAGAGCCGCGGTTCGGTGGACGTTTCGACGGGGCGACGGGGTGGCTGCGGACTGGTGCTTCGTTTGGTAGTTCTTTGCAACTTCGAAAAATAGCCAATGGAATATGAAAATAGCTGGTATTTCTTTCAAAAAATGGATGGAACATAAGAAATGCCAATGGAACATGAAAACAATGAATATAGTTCAAAAAAATCAGACATGAGGAATGGATGAAACATGAGAAATGATCAATGAACAAGAAATACGGATGGCTGTACAATGGTTGCGATCTTCGAAGAAAATGCAAGAATCTCTACTTGGCTACGGTTGCGACATTCTGAATTTCAATATTTCACTGCTACCACATCTTCTGATTGATGTCAAACGCCGCATGTTGCCACCAAGTCTCAAAGTTGGTAAAAGTAGTAGTTGGGTACCTACCATGGTGATGGTGAAAGTCGACCGAGCTGGCTGGAAACACAATCTGGCCAGGAATTCTCGAAGAATTGGATGGTGATGATCGGTTGAACCATGCATTTGCTGGAGATTTCCCTTTAAAAAAACCAAGCAGTAGGGGGTGTTGGCAGCATTTTCAGTGGCTTTTTTCGTTGATTCTAACCGGCCGCTGCAAAAAAACACCGCAGCTCACCCACACCTGGGCAGATGCACAAACTGTTTGGTGCTGGGGTGCGTTTTTTTGGGAAAGTCTGGGGCAATTTAATACCATGCAGACAGCCATTGAGTAGGACATTATTTTAGTGAACTCATTGAGGATTCTGCTAGAACGATGGAGATTGAACAAAGGGTCCATGAAATGCAGAGCCTGTGCATGTGGGCTAGTCTGAAAATTGGCTAATTACATGTAATGACTCAAAAATCGCATTGTTTTCTGAGTTGCCACATTTGATAACTGGTTGGTGGTTTGGAACATGTTTTATTTTCCACAATATATGGGATGTCATCCTTCCCATTGACTTTCATGTTTTTCAAGATGCTTGAAACCACCAACCAGATAAGAGTAAAACCATCACTACTAATAAACCATCCCCCAAATCACCATGAATTGGTGGCATAGACCATTCCCAAACGGGTGGTTTATTATTGCCACATTATTTGATAACCAGACATTGGAAAATTCCTGCAGTCAGGCAGTTCTCCCTGACATTCTTGGTGAAATCCTCAGTTTCTTCCATTGCCGTCTATTGTCGATGATATACCATTGTATTATCCAGTAATATGATATGGATATACCAGTATATATAGTAGATAATATGGTATTAAGATATGGATAATATGGATATGGATATGATATATATATATATGGATATTTTTTTAATATGGATATGGTATCAAGATATGATCCCATATTTCCAATTATGATTTACCATATTATATCCCCATCATGAATTATTCCCAACTCAGCACCGGCAGCCACTGATTCTCCACAAGTCTCAAACTGCCGAAGGCAGTAGAGACGCGGCGGGAAGTTGTGGAAGGAGATAAAAAGGCAGTAGTTGGATGGAACTAAACCAGTCATTGTATAGATTAACCCTCGAACATGGCGAAAAATGTGTTTTAAGTTTCATATCTCATAGGATCCATGTATGCTATATATATGGTAACATTTACCATCAATATACCCCATTTATGTTAGCATATACACCAGCACCATGGATCCGTCATGGGTATGGGATTTAATCAATGGAAATTAGGATTTTACCATGACAAATTGGGACTTCAGCAGCCCCATTTTTTTTGGATTTTAGCCATGTGAAGCATGTGGATTCAACGGGCTCTTTAAAAGATGACTAATTGATGATATTCTGGTGGTTTCCACTTTTCCTTATGAACGTGTAACGAGCCTATAGAATTCATATAAAGATAAAGAAGGGATTTTGCATGAATAAACCAGCCGAAATGGAGATTCCAGCAATACGGGGGATGTTTTCAAAACACGTTTTGTGATGTTTTGTTCACATGGGTCGCGTTTTTCAAATGTCGCAATCCAAGAGGATCGTCCCCAGTGATGTTCGGATGGCCGGTGCTTGGGATGTTGGGATGAAATTCAACCAGCCATGGAGGTGTTCAACCGTGAAAACTTGGGGGTTTAAATATGCACACATTGGGGATACCCGGCCTGGTAAACATACAAAAAACGATGGAAAATCACCATGCTATTAATGGGTAAATCCACTATAAATCAGCATTTTCAATAGCTATGTAACAAATTCCCAGAGGGTAGCGTTAAGGATGTACTGTAAAAGGGAATGTGATGTTTACAAAAGAATATATGAAGCGAGAAGGGAGATATGGTGACAAGAAAAGAAACATAGGGTGACCATTAACAAGCGAGATAGAACCACAACAATGCGGGACATGTCAACAAGTGCGGTTGGTTTGCTGCAAATAAACTATATATAATTGTTAATTTAGGACGCCGCTAAAGCAGCGGTGTTTTGCTTTGGTTGTTGGTGCGTGTGTCATCGTGTATTTGTGTTTGGCTGAAACGTGTGATACCCCTCAATTTTGATGGGTTGTTATCATTTTCCTCATCAATGTTCATTAATTACTTTAGAACATGTGGGGGTATACACCATTTTCAGGCACCCAAATGTAATATTGTTGGGCATCATCCCATTATATCACATGTTTGCGTGTTAAATCCCTATGTCGATTGGTGAAATCCTTATATATCTGATTATCTGGTTGGTGGTTTGGAACATTTTTTTCCATATACTGTATTGGGAACCATAATCCCATTTGACAAATATTTTTTAGAGGGGTTGAAACCACCAACCATATATATAATATTGTTTTTCTGCATAGTATAGATGGTTGGCTGAGTCGGACTTCTTGAGAAACAACCAACAGTTAAATGTGTCTAAGTGTTTTTGGCCCCCGGCTAGACACCACTACATAGTCTCTGCTTGTGAAAACGATGAAGTGTGCATGTATGGGCACATGTCTTTTTGCAACTGAGTGAAGACATGTGTATAGATTCTATAGATGCTTGCAGCTTGCATATTAGATCATATGCGAGAAACCCATGGAACCAGCATTTTGTTGCCCAACAATTTGCCATGAACAACCCTGGATGGATTGTTGCCATACACAACTCTTTTTGTTGACTTGTTGGGAATCACATGGGGGTTTCTGAAAATGGGGGTCCCCAGTCGTCAACATGGTTGTTTCAATACTAAGTCATGGTCTAATGACTTGGATTATTTGGTGTTACCCCCATGACTGAGGAAAACTCCACATGGGTAAACACCATCTACCTCCTCTGAATCGTGAAAATTAGCAGGGATCAAAGCTAGGCCGAGGACATCCCGATTAGCTGGTGATAGAAAATATACCAACAGCTATCCCGCAAAAAGATGCACACAGTTTTGTAGATAGCTTAGAGAACTATATCAATAGAATATATCAATAACTATTTACCAGACTATATTATGAATCATTGTTTGATATCAATCATGAACTCATTTCAGGTTGTGAACTATGAGAATATGTTATACTGGTTGGTGGTTTGGAACATTTTTTATTTTCCAGAATATATGGGAATAATACTCCCATTCTAATGCTTTTTCAGAGGGGTTGAAACCACCAACCAGTATAATTCATCCAGATACACGGAGGCATTTGAGCATGAGAATTCGTTGCAAAAAGCTGAGGCACGGCCGACTGAAGGGCCGACGCGACTCAGATGGCAATCTCCAAGTGACTCCCAATTGATATAGGGGTTGTGGCTGAACATAGTGCTCCTAAATCCACTGGTTGATCATAATTTAGAGCCTTACGTTCCTAAACTTAGACATATTTCTAGATGTTAAAATTGGCTACATCCTCTAGAGTCAACGCCCCTTGGGTCAAAAAATAAAAGCCGAAAACACAATTCCATCCCATGGTTTATCATCACTTTTGTTCGTTCACATAGAGAGTTGGGGCTATACCCCGTTTTTTTGAACACCAAAAATATTGTGCTGGTTATCTTCCTATCATTTTTCCATGTTTCCCCATGGTATTTCCACAGTTGTTGGTTGAATTCCTGTGTTGGTTGGATTTTTTATATAGTAATTTTCATGATCTGCACACGACTCCCATCTCCCTAGCATTAAATACCTCCTCAAAGTTGGGTCTATTGGAATTTGAGTGTCTATTTGGGGTTATTTAACAGGGGAACAGATTATACCTGTATAGTATATATATAATTATATATATATTATATATATATTATATTATATATATATTATATATATATATATATGCATGCATAGACTGTACGGATATTGAATACATGGAGCAACTTGGAGATCTCTCTTGGTATTCATTGGCATTTGCATGTTGATCGTCCTATATCTCACAGGTGCAACTTTCTCAGGTGAGTTTTACCAATTCCTCCCCACAAACATGGCACACATGTGAAAGACCAGGAAAGTGGAAACTGTGTTCTTTGATTGGAACTCTAAACATTATTATATCTGGTTGGTGGTTTGGACCATTTTTTGGTTTTTCCATATGTTGGGAATAATGATCCCAGCTGACTTTCATATTTTTCAGAGGGGTGGCTCAACCACCAAGCAGATATCCTGATTTAGCAGGCACTCGGTTCATCCCAATTAGAACTAGGCGAAGCCCAAGCCACTAAGACGATCCTGAGGTGAACCAAACAGATTTCCCATCTGGATCTAAAAATGTTGTGGACCCAAAAAATTAATGGCTTAAGTCACAATTTGGCTTAAGTTAAGTAGTTAAGATCCAATTTCTATACCTCATTTTCAGATAATTTGGCTTAAGTTAAGTAGTTAAGTTCTCATTTGTATCAGATACACCCACGTTTTTTTCCGGTTCAGTCGCCTGAAAGCTTCAGGAAATCTGGTGCTGCTGACCTGCATGGCCAAGCCGGGAACCACAGGGGATCAGACCTGGCTTGCTGGCGCTTCGCCAATGCCGCCTGGCTTAGTTGGGGGGTTCGGAGATGTGTTGATCATGTCACATAAACATATTGTAACTATGTATCATTGTGTATATATATATATACATATATATATATATATACTGTATACAATGATACAAACTGATAAATACTGGGTCCAATGCATATATATATATACATAAATGTATTGTATATATATACACATTGTATATATATATATGCGTGTTCCCAAAGATGGGTTGATTCTTGCAGCATCGATTTTTGATCTAAACATATGCTTTCGGGTTTGGGTGTTGACAGATTAGGTTAATCTTTGTATGTATATATGGGACATGAAAAGAGAGAACGGAAGAGATGTTTGGGACTGAGCATGCTGGGCCATGATTTGAGCATGACAGAGTCTCTTTGCCAATCACACTCGCCCAATCATAACCCAAATATGGAACCCCTTCCACCAGCAAGTCTTGAGGCTGCTTATGTTTGATATCCCAAACAATAGGTAACATATATATATATGTCATATGTTTGTAGTTCAAGGTATATATACATATATGGTCAGTATATGTTAATAGTGATATAGTGGGAGAATAGTGGTTGATAAATGGATTACGCTCTGGTGATTTAACTGATTTAACTTAGCTATGGACAATGGTCCATTCATCATAAACATATGATTAACATGATGATTTAGCTGTTAAAATGTGGTGTCTTTCCAGTTCGCTACGTGGAAAATAAGCACATGGTGCAACGCCCCACATCCATGGGGGTTTGCCACTTTTCTTGTTTTTGCTTTATACTGAGATGATTTTGCAGTGTCTGTATTTTGTCACACCTTGTTACATCTACGGCTCCAGGGGTCGAAGCTGTTTAACCACATTGGCACTGCCAGAAATCTCTCCTGTGAGCAATATATATATATATATAGAGTAAACCCATCTAACTACAGAGGTGTCCAACCTAGTCACACTAGCTATAAACCATTTTTGCTATCATAAATCAACTATGAATCATCATTTTTGATGGTTACATTTTTCAAAGGTGTTTAGGGCCCCACCTAAGGTATGTGTGGTTTGCCTATCCTTTGGAGACTTTAAATTTAGGGTGCATCAGCCATGGCTTTCACTATTGCAGCGCGGCTTGCGGCCACCAAAGCTGTCGTGCCGGAGGAAATGCCTCTGAAGTCCTGGATTGTCTGGTTCTTTGTTTTGATGGAATCTGGGCCGTTCAATCGTTAGCGGGATTATTTATGGTTGGGATAGCTATTGAAAATGGACCATTTAAGGTTGATTTACCTATTAAACATGGCTGGTTGGTGGTTTGGAACATGAATTTTATTTTCCATAATATGTGGGATGTCATCCTTCCCATTGACGAACTCCATCATTTTTCAAGATGGTTTTTAAGCACCAACCAGTTATGGTTGGGATAGCAAAAATGATGACTTGATGGTATTTCATGGGATGTGGGGGTAGAATTGGAATTGGGATATAATTGGGACACCACCATAGGTTGGGATGTAACCACGAAGGCTTGGTGGTTTCATCTAACTTCGGCGGCGATGATGATCCCTAATACAACTATGTTTCAAGTTGGTTAAGCACCAACCAGGAATAGCCATTTGTTTGACATGTAATTTCTATATTTTTCTTTTATATATATATACCTATTCGAATTTGATGATAGTTTTATCTATGATCCATACATCCGCAATTTCTTACGGGAGAATCATCCTTCAATGGGATTGTTAGGAAGATAGCACTAGATAAGTGTTCCCGGTGCTTGGTGATGCCGTTGAGATTGGTCTTTTGTTTGTTGTTCAACAGGGAAGTTTGGACCGTAATCTGGATGAATTATAGCGATGCTGCAAATGCTGCTTAGCATCGGGGGGGACTCCGAAAACGGCCTATCTCTGATTATCTCAGTAATTTGCCAGGAATTTCCTTTCTGAAAACAGTAGACTGTCAATCAATGATGTAGACCTTTTGGTTTGTATCTTCCTGGAACCAACCAGCCAACATGGGAGTTTACCATAATTGCCTAGGTGTTTAACAACTCGGAAATTCAAAGGGACAAAATGGTGGATGGACCAAGCTAAATACAGGGAGGGTTGTTTTAACCAGAAAACATGGGGATTCAACCAGAAAAAATACCTTGATGTGGCTTGGGGGCAGACCTGAAAATACTATTGATATCTATTGATCCAGAGATTATGGTCAGTAAGGAACACCCCCAAAATGGACATAATGTCTTTATGTGACTAGGGAATTATCACCTAGAATGCTGATGAATGCTGATAAAGGATGATAAACGATGATGACGAGTGATGAGAGGATTTTGATGGAGTTTTATTTTACGGTTTCCAATGTTTTTAGCCGCTACTAGAAGAAGCAGCCCCACCTAGATTCACGCACACGCAAGTTATGATTGTTGTGTCCACAGATAACCCTCCCAACCACATTTTTTGTTGCATACATATTACAAAGCGTGTCGTAAAACCTTTCTTCTCTGGGGCTGGGGAGGGGTGACGATGCATTTGAGTTTGATGTGCCAAGGAAGTGGGAAGCCTGGGAACGTTCCTTCAGTGGCCCAGAGCAGAAGCATGTTTTTTTATTGTTTTTCTGTGCAAGGTACCCTCATTATATGGAAACCCCACCAAGACATGGAAGATCGTCATCACAGTTTGGGTAGGGTTTCCACTGCAACCTTCACTACCATCCCAAGCAGAAGCCTTGTGTTGTTCGTTGACTTGGGGTCCTGCAATCAAGTACTCAGTACTATTCCGCGCCGGCTCTGAGAATAAGCATGATAAACATATATGTGTTTTCTATGTGGCGAATGGCAGAGTTCGTGACTGGACAGAAACCTATTGGGATAGCCATAAAAAAGCTCTTTGTCCTGACACGGTTGGGCCTGCTTGGCACTCGAGGCTCGGATATTTCGTCCATCCGGGACTGCTTCTTATTCCGGCCTTTCTGCAGGCGCGGCCAAAAATGCCGCACTTGGTTACAATTTGAAGTCTAAGTGTGCTAAGCCTACTTACCCTACTGATAATTGGGATTATAAATTAAACAACTTTCATTACTGGGGTGAACCACCAAGTTCATCCCTGCTGTTTTCATGGGTAAACAATGTTAAACAACACTTGTTTATGGTTTAAACAGCAATTTTACATGGTCATTCCACATTTTTTTATGGGTTACGCCCCCATGTTCATGGTTGGACCCACCTGGAGACACCCTGCAGGTAACACTAAGTGCTACCAGAGCGGCAATGCAAACGAGTCACAGTTCGTCCTTGCATGACCCAAGAAGCTTTGGATACTTCATGGGAGATCTATCTTTTACCATCAACAGATAGACAAGTGATATATAAACCAATGATGACCAATGTACTATATTGATATATCACAGTATATAACTATTTTGGCGGATTTTACGAACTTCCATCTTTTGAGGATGACTAGATGATGTGATATGGATCTCTTTAGCAAATATGGGGAGATAATGGAGATATAATGGGGTTATAACTGTAGCAACAATGGATATGTCATGGTGTTTTGTTTTTATCCAGCAACAATAAAGGAGTATATTCAGCAATCCAAAAGTGTTGTGGAATACTCAGATGTTGACTTTGTATATTTTCCACGGGATGACCCATCAGAAATGAGGAATCTACCCTCTGGTAAACATACAAAAAGCTATTCAACATCACCATTTTCACTGGGTAAATCAACTAGAAATGGGCATTTTTCAATGGCAAACTGTTTGTTTCCCAGAGGGTATAGGGAAAGTGAATGTGTTCACTTTTTTCTTGGAGACCCTGAAGCAAATCCAAGGAAGACAAGTGTACTTTGCACTCTTCAGCCAGGGATTTTCAGCCTTTGGCTTAGCAAGGCGTGGTGGGAGGGCTAGCTCAAATGAGCACTTTTCAAAACCTCTGTTGGTTATGATTACAGGAGATTTCACCATTCAACATATGAAGGACTCTATCATCCATTGTAGGAATTCAGCTCTTAGCCAAGCAAAATGGAATGACAATTCGGATTTTGAACGCCGCTTAACTGTGGAGTTTTTTTCAATTTGATGAGTGTCGGCTGTTGGTTCTTGGGCTGGCCATGGCTCCATATGGCTCCGACAGGCCTCTGAATTGTCAGCCCAGATGAGGCTAAATCCTGGTTGATTTGGCATATGATATCATTAATGGTGGTGAATTTGGGATTTAGAGTCGACATTTCCAAAATTCCGATGAATTTCGGGATGTTGCGTTCATCCCCAAATGATCATGGCTTGTCATGGCTTGTCACGCCATGTCACGCCTAAAAACCCCACCGGGACATCTGCTCTGCCGGGGAGGCGACAAAAAGCAGCTACGACCTTTTACATTGGCACCACTTTGCTCAGAGTTGGCTGCTTGATTCCAGTCCTCTTTTTTCTGATTGGTAGCAACATGTGTGAAGCTCCAATTGATCGTGGGGCTGGGAGAAGCTATCCGAAGGTCTGGAAGGCGGAGAATGGCATCAGTGGCATCCACGAATTTCGCGCAGAGCTTTGCAAAATCTACGGCGAGCCGCCGTGCAGGTGTAACTTTTTGTATTTTTTGGTTTTGTCTGATGCTTATCTTACTTGTGCTTAGTAGGGAATGAGGGAATGAACCACAATAACTATCAGTAACTATCAAGAATAATCCCATTCCCCGATTCCCATCCATTCCCTATACTAAGCACCAGTAAGTTATTGATGTTTGGTAAACTGCTGAACCCACAGCCCACAAAGTGCGGATATATATACTATGATACCATGCTTCCAATGACAACGCTCTCAGAGTGAACCAAGGTGACGCGAATAGCTTGTGCGACGTTTCAGCATTTTCCTGTTTTGAATTGAGCTGCTTCGGATATTCCGTTTGTGGCCCTGGGTTCAATAAGGATTTTTGCGTGGAGACCCCGGGACGATGCCAATTAACATGTTGGAAGTACACACAGTGCGAAGAGACCCGAAAGGCAAACGATTTGGTGGAACTACCGAACATGCTTCAAGAGTCCTGTATGCTCCACGACTTCGATTTTTTAAAATTCCAAGCTTGCGCAGCAGAAAGTAAACTGTTAAACTCATGTAATGCGCGAGCTAGTGCGTGTAGACTGCCTTACATGTCAAGAAGTTTTGGAGATGGCATCTTCTTTTTCTACATCTTGCTGCCAATGTTTTGTTTGCTTGGGTGGCTACTGATTTTTATATTGAGCTCCATATATTTCCGAGATGGTTTTCTAATCACCGCGGAAGAAGACAAAGATCGGCGGAAAACCGTTCGGAGAAGGGCCATGAAGCTTGGACGTGAGATGCTCCAGCAGAAAGCAACGCTGATGGAGCGAACAAGGGCGTACTTGGCTCTAGCAATGTTTTGTTTCGATTTAGCATCAGATGGGAGCTGCCTCGCGGGGTTTCTTATGACAGGCCAGTGGGGGTTTGCAGCTGCCCAGGCCAGTATAGTGCTGGTTGCAGCTGCAACAGAATTCTGGAGAGGAAGCCCTCGGGAGCTACTGGAAGCCTTCACAGATTTTAGACAGACGGGCGTGCCACCGGACAAATTCCTGTCCATCATACAGGCGGAGCAAGGTCTGGAAGCTCCTCTATCATTTCTATTGCAATACTACAGCGCATTTTTTACGTCTGGATCTGAATGGGCGTTCCTCAACTTGTGCTTCTCCATATCCATGAGCCTCTACGGCATCTCCAAAGGCGTGTACGACAACATCCATCTCAACATGGAAGCAGCATTTGATGCGGCAGAGTTGCTCGACCAGGACTCCGCCTCGGAACCTCCAACGCCTCACGCGCAGCCTCCGGCAGTGGTGGGTTTTCCGAGTTTGCCTCCCGGTATGGCACAGCCGCACCAAACCTCGGTCACCCCGTTGCCGCCCCCCCAGGCATGTCGCCCGTCATGGCGTTGGCAGTCACGCAGCCACCACCCCCCGTTGGGCCCATCCAGCTCGGGGGACCAGTCAAGGACACGGAGTGAGATAGAACATGGTTGAAAAGTTTCACATGGTTTCACCATGTTTCACCGGAATTCGCACCCCAAAATTGTGGGGATTCAAACGAGCCCTCCAGCTGTTCGCCGGACAGACGTGGGCTTACGCAAAGTCCAACTTTGAAGCTGCCAATGTATTTTCAAGATGGACATGCAATAACATGCGCACCTGGTGTTTGCCAAGGTGTCTTTGCTGTTGTTTGGGTTGTACATGATAATGGCTGAATGAATTCTTGCGGTCACAGTAGGAGTCGAAATATGTTCACCCCAAATGTCCCGAATGAATCCTTGACTGTGGCAAACACCAGAAACAATTTTCAAAGGCGACGCTGTGCTGTGTTCAATCAGGGTGTTGCATGATATTGCAAAAATGCGATTGGGAGTTTTGTGAGGTGCCGTCCTGATGCTACTGCATGCTTTCTTTTGCTCCACATACATCAGGAATCTGTTCAAATTTTGTGAATGTGCATGGTTTTTGTTGTCATTGGTTTCAGCACTAAACTTGAGTTTTTGTTTATTCCTAGGTGCTTTCTACTGGGGCATTCTTGATCAATGGTGATTTGCCACATCCCTAATCATAGTTGACATACCACCAGTTGTTCCGTTGTCACCCAATCATTTTGTCAAGTGCCGGTGCTCTACTTCCTGTGGTTTTTGTTTAGGTGTTTTTTTTCATATCCATTTCCAGAATCATCTCACTCAGCGAGTGGTAAATGATGGTAAATGAGCATTGTCACCAATTCCCTCCCTACTCGTAGGAGTATCAAACTTCGAAGCCGTGCTTTATGAAAGCTGCCAACCACTTAACAACTTAGATGATCGTTGAAGTACCTGGGATGATGAGCCCCAGTTAACTGAATTGTTTGATTTGCACCCTTTATTTTTTGGACTGGTGATCGCGCATGATTTTGAATGTTCTTGAAGCGCGCTGAATCTACCAATGAGAACTTTTAGGGCATGTTAGGGCATGTTAGGGCTGCTTAATCCAACATCAATCAATACAACCCTAAAACCATATCGCCGCTATAGCCGAGGTGAAATGCCCAATAATACTAACGCTGTAACTATGGTTATTTCTTAGGATCAGCTGAAGCCGCCAGCAAACCACTCAATGGCTTCACATCCCGCCATGTTTGGACCACGGCCCAGGTCGCGTTGCTGACACTCCGACGGAGTTGCAGAGTTTTCAGCGGCTCCGAGTGAATGGGTTCGCTACTGAGAGCGTCACCGCAGTCACAATGCGGAGTCCCCCCAGGTAAAAGTTGGTTCGCGACCCCCCATTGCCTTCAGGTATAGTTTGGGTTGGTTTAGCAATTCCAATTTATAGTGAAACCACGTTAAAACTTCCAAGTGAGCCACTGAACTGCGGCATCACATTGTAGCTAGTTCACCCCAGTTGTAGCTGAACCAACCCTACTTACCGTACTTGGAACAGGGGTTACTAACTGGGATGCGCCCGCCGAAGTATCCAAGAGAGCTCATGTAGATTCAACAAACTGTCGCTGGGTCTTTTGGCAAAGAATCTTTCAATATTGTGGTATCGAAGTGATTAACGACTGTAGCAGCTGAGTTGCTGGCACTTGATTGGTGGTGAATCTCTATATAAAGTGGTAAACTTAACGTTTAACCATCTCAGCAATCATCCATTTGAATCCATTTGATGCCATAATGAACATCATCCCAAATAAACGGGCACACCCGATTATATAAATGCAACAATCTCATCATGAAATGTTGGCGCATTAACATTATTGAACTTGTTCTGCAATTATTCAATAGTTTCCCAGAATATGGTCCCTTTTCCCGCTTTTCCCATCAAATTGCTATGACTGTGGATGCAAAGCTATTGTCTGCTGGTACAAACCGGCCCTGAAAATAGACAAACAATATGGGCCATATTGGCCCCCATAGTTGGCTAAGGTGGTTTCTAAACAAGTTGATTAGGATGTTCATTGTAATTTTGCTGGGGTTTGAGAACCAACTCATAGCTGTCATAGCTCTGGGCGGCGAGATTTGGGGGCGGTCTACAATCAGAACCAATGCTAGCTGGAATAATTCTGCAACCTAAGGATGGATGAGTGTCACTTCGGTTCAGAAGAAACACTGGTTTATCAATTCTATATGTTGGGGGTATACCCAATTGTCAGAATACGCTAATAGTACTCGTTCTGTTCCAATAATTTGCAATGATTTGTTTCTTGTGGGGTTAAACACAGTGAATCACCACTTGTTGCCAGTGAAATCATGTTTTTCCGCATTTTATCGCTTATATCCCCTACCAGATATCATATGCTTAGCTTTCATCCCACTATACCTTCCCTGGTTGGTGGTTTGGAACATGAATTTTATGACTTTCCATATATTGGGAGTGTCATCATCCCAACTGACGAACTCCATCATTTTTCAGAGGGGTTCAAACCACCAACCAATTCCTTATAATATACCATAATATACCTATGATTTCCCCAGTGATCCGGTGAAAAATCCCCATCTTGGTTGGTCAAAGCCTTGTGTTTGCCACCAGCGTCCTCGGCCCAGGACCTTCAGGACCTGTACACCGTGCCCCAGGGCGTTGCCATTTTTGCTGCTTGGCTACTGGTGGGATAGGACAGAAATATGACCTAAACATTAAGACGATGTGTTTACCATTGTTTCCCACCGAGAATCTTAGAAAACTGAAGGATTTTAAGACATTGAAAAATCTTGCGCAAGCAGTGGTTTCAAGCTGGTATTCCCCAGGTTTTCAAGAGGTTCCAGTAACCCTCACTGGTGCGGTCCCATCACCGACCGTAGCCCTTTGGGCCTCGAAGCCTAGTAGCTGAACCGATGGAACCAACACAAAGGGTGACTCAACCAACAGAAATGATGTTACAACAACGACCTCAAGATAGATAATGATTACAGTAAAGGAAATCTTCCCCCCAACACATGATTAAAGATTTAGAAAATCCAGTAATTCCTAAAGTTGGGATACTTCATTGGATTGGCCATGCTCGACCCTTTGTGATGGGCAACCTGAACTTTTCCCTGTTTCAACTCAGCAAACATGAAAAAACAGGGCCTCTTTGTAGGGGTCCCAGCCCCTGACCCTGCTTCAGGGTCCCAGCCCTGTGTATGTTCTGTGCCATCACTTCAGTACGTCAAAACAGATCGTTCCTCAAAACTGGCGAAAAAGTGGGATGATTCTGAATACTCAAGAATATCAGAATATAGTCCAGTATCAGTATCATATGGAATATACCCTTTCACTCATAAAGAATAGTGAATAGTATGAATAGTGGACTATACTACCAGTGTCAGTCATGTATAGTCCATTTTGGTTTATGTTGGTTTTCAATTTTGATCCATAGCGCAGCCGCTCCAACGCGACTTATGACCACGCGCGCGCTCTGTGCGGCGCTGTCGAGGCATACCTGGTGGTTTCACCCTAGAAAGTGGGATCCCAGTTAAGAGTAGGGGAAGTACTCACTGTACTAATTGGATTGAATAGGCTCACATGGTAGACAACAATCATCAACAATCATCAACAATCATCAACAACCAACACTTAGATACACTTACATGGTACACCTTGCAACTTAATCACTAAGTGGTTGGTCAGTTGTGTTTTTCTTATACGAGAGATAACATGAAGAACCCACCTGGACGTAGTAACTGCCAGGGCCTGAAAACCATTTATTTCGCAAATATTTGTGGTTGCTGTGATAAACCAATCAGAGGAACATCTTTTGACACACACACAATATTGACATTGATATACATATAAATACACATAGATATATATAGTTATATATATAATAGTTATATATATATATATATATTTATATATATGCCACTCCGGTATCATTCCCAACTGATGGTTTTGGTAAACGCAAGAAGAACCCACCAAGTGGGGGATGGGTTACACAGCCAATGTCTGGTAACATCGGGGATAGTTTATGACTGTGTAAAACCTTGAGTTGTTTGATTGTTGGCTACAAATGGTGGACTATTCTAAACAGCTGGAACACACCTTCTCTATTGCAACCTATTACAGGTACATGATAGCTAGAGCAGGAATGAAATTGCTTGTTTTACTAGAATTATTATTTAACGTACCCTGTTTTTCCCCATGGTATTTCGGGTGCTGTGAACAACCAATCGAGGCGATGGGCAGGTGATTCGTTGCAGTGTGAACTGCAGGATTGAACATTCACTTGTTACACAGAAAGTTCGAAACAGTACAAGTAATGGCTAATTCACCCTACTTGCCCTCTGGTAAACATACAAAAAACTATGGAAATCACAATTTTTAATGGGTAAATCAACATATACTGGCTGGTGGTTTCAAACATTTGGATTATTTTCCATTTCATATATGGGATGTCATCCTTCCATATCCTTCCCATTGACTAATACTTTTCAGAGGGGTTGAAATCACCAACCAGTAATTGCACTGCGGGTTCTACCATCAAAATTTAAAGATTGACATTGGACATCTTTGTTGTGGGAACATCGATCGAGGCAACTGGGGCATATTCCATGGCTGAGTTTTTGTGCATTCTTGGACTGTTACAGAATACCAAGAGCTCGACCCCTCACAAATAGCAAGTAGATGTATCGTGGGAGCTATGAAACCCTTGTGTTTTTTTCGCCCGGCATAGGAACGACGCCCATAAGGCTGTTTAGTGTTGTATTCAGTGTTTTACATTGCTTTTTTATATAGTGCATATCGCCTAGCTCAAACAATCTCAACAAAAAAATCCGATCAAACTGACACACTGCGGGGTTTGAGGATACATGACATGAAATGGGTCTGACGCCCTCTTAATGTCTCAAACACTTAAGCCTAAGCTATTCTTAATTGCTCAGCAACCATTCTATTTCTATACAATAAACGTTTTACGAGTTTAAGTCCCTTATAGGTGCCATTAATCACCTGAAATCAACCATGAGGTAATTAATAGCACCTACAATGAACTCATTCACCACCTATGCGGAAATCTCATAATAAATCTACCATTTGGCTTTGGGCTATACCGGATATGAGGTCAGCGGGCAACCGGGCAGTGGGTTGGTGTTCCACAGATGGATGAGTTGGGTATGGGTCAAATTGGGTACCCAAAAAAACCCATAAAAATGCTGATTTTGAGGATCGTTTGTTTTTAGGTTTTCCGCATTGTATAGTCATGTAACCATGTATAATCAGAATGAATCAATCAGCGCCATCAGCTCAACGGACGCCCAGGAGAGAGCATGGCATGCATCGCGCGCGCGGCCTGGGAGCGAAGCTGAGATGTCAGGTGAGCTCCAAATGGCTCAACCAGCTGGTGGAGCAGGGTTACAACCCCAAGATATCCCAAGTATAAGTGGACTAATGCCACTTCTCCCATCTATCACTGGGCTTAAAAGGTCAAGACCTACCTCTGAAATGGGGTGGACATGTTTGATTTTCCCCATGTTTCTTGACTACGGGCCACCAGGTCTCTGACTACATCCACGGGCGGATCAGAAAGGTGATGACTTAGCCTCTGGTGACTGTTACAGTTCGCCATGGAAGCCATGGCCGAAATCGATGGTTTACCTAGCTATAAAATGGGTGGATCTTTCCATGGCAAACTTTTAGGTTAAATAACCAAATGTTACCTGTTTTGATCTACCATTTCTTTCCTAGATTATATCTGGGAAGTGACCGGCTGGTTGGTTGCTGGGTGATTTTCTCTTGTTCAGGCACTGATTAGCTTGCAACACAGGGCGATTCAATCATGAGACATGAGGCGCCGAGCAACACAGTGATATAATCTACAGTACAACACAATGATTACAATGATAGTTTGTTGGCAAAGGTTAGACTAAGTCATGAAGAAAACCCGCATTCTTTTTCGAGCAAATTGTCGAGTTTCAAGTTTCCTGTTTTTTCCGAAAACCATTCAAAACTATACTGGTTGGTGGTTTAGAACATGGCTTGATTATTTTCCATTTCATATATGGGATGTCATCCTTCCCATTGACGAACTCCATCATTTTTCAAGATGCTTTTTTTAACCAGCAACCAGATATTGTCGGGTTTATAAATGGTATATTAGTTGGGTATATGGATATATAAAACCATTCATTATTATTAGAGGGGTGGCCCCAACCACCAAGCAGTATACTTTCCCTGCGACCCGGATCCAAACAACGGAGGCGGCTGCTCCAAGCCTCCGGAAGGCTTCGACTGTGAGCAAGGTGCCAGTGGGTGCCAGGTTTCACCCGAGGATTGAGTTTTGGAATGGCAATTAGTAGCAATACAACATGGGGACTTCACGCAGAAAAATGTGGATTTAGCCTCTGGTTATGACTAACATAGCCATGGGAAATTGCCCATTTATAGATGGTTTACCTAGCTATGAAATGGGTGGATCTTTCCATGGCTATGTTAAATAACCAAATGGTAGCCAAAAAATATGTGGGTGTAGGAAAACCAAAAGGGGAAATTCACGATAAACAATGGGGCTGTGAGATTCAAGAAGAACACAAGGAGGACCATGGACTTGGAAATCTACGGCCACCGAAATTTCACAGCGGAACAAACCAAGGCGGCCACGTCCAATGGGGAGGAAGATTTCTCCACATGTGCCACGGTCAAAAGTTGGATTTTAGAATTGAGGGCGGTAGTCACCAATCCATGAATAGGGATGTATATACCCATGATAAGGATTCCCCGGTGATGTTGGGATGACAATAACACATTAATCCCATGTAACCTTACCATGCTACATATTAAGTTTAAGTCGATTGTGTATCCCCTTAGTTTTATCCCCGAGAATGTTCTGTCGGTTCGTTTTGCAGCTGACACACCATGATGCCATTCATCGTTCTATCCCCAGGCCCTTATATACCTTATTTTTGTTGATTAAACCTTGTGAAGTTATTTTGACCGTGGCACACATAATTTCTTCATGTTGTGAGCTGCCAGACTCTCTCTTAGACCTGACTCTGCTGGTAGTCTTCTCCCCGTTACTATGCAGTACATTTATGCAACCATTTTATTACTCAGCCATTTATTATAATAACCATTGCACATGTTATTGTTGTCTTTGTTTACTGTTATAGTTGTTGTTTCATATCTTGTGCTGTCCAGTCCAGCATTTTTTGTCAGTACCAGTTCATTTATAATTAACCTGTGTATATACGTGTATATATATATAGACGATCGCTTTACTGTTTGTCTTGTTCTTCTGTTATCCAGCCATTTACCACTAGTTCAGGATACCAACTTCTATTTTTTTAACGGGTGGTACTGTTGTATACCATAGAAACAACTTTTTATCACGAGATTGACAAATTCTGTTATAGTGAAATTAGCAAAAATCCATCATTCTGTTATGATTATTTGTTATAGTTAAAACACAGGTTTTCCTCATTATATAAATCTATCTTTCTGTTAGTCAATCCCAATTTTTCTCTGATGAAATCCCAAGTTGCACAAACTAAATTCAAGCTGTTGCTGCTTAAATACCCATATGATTCTTGGTGAATTTCCTATTTTTCCTCATGGTATCCACCAAAACATGGTCGGGATCAGCCCAAGACATGGCGTCACGGTGGTCAGGAGCTGCTGGAGGCTGCCTCCATTCCCCGCGAGCGCAATCGAAACTTTAGCCGCCCGACGAAAAAAAACGAAGCGACGGGAATACGATGGGATTTCAAGAACCAAAAACCTGGGGATTAGATAATACCAATATCCAATATATAGTATATATATAATACCAATTATAGTATATACTATATCCCCAATGTATAATAATCCGATCCCCAGGTTATCTAATATACCAATTATATATGTATATATATATATAACAATTATATTTGTACCAATATACCATTTTTTTAATAATAGATATACCATAATTGGATATAGCATCTATTTGGAAGAAATTGAGATCCAACATGGTCCAACATGATCCAACTCGTTGAACCTGTTTTTTTTTCACGACTTTGGGATTGAACCACTTGTTCAACACGCGTCAATTTTGCGGATTGAAGCCACAGGTAAATGGGGGATTTGACGGTTTCATTTTCACAAGTTGGTGGTTTGGAAAAGCGTCAGGAAAAACCTGGTGTCATTGATTAGCATCTAGAGTGACTGGAAAGTCGATGGTGAGTTTGCTGAATAGATGCCTGATGAAGATTGATGAAGTAGCTCCTCTTGTAGGTTATTTGCCGGAAATGCAGGAACTACATGGAACTACTGTATACCCTGCACCAAAAAGCAAACATAATCTGCAGGCTATGTAAGATTGGCCATGATTCTTTCGCCATCATCATATTTGCTGATAATGGTTAATACCATATATACTGGGTAGATTACGTAGTCCTAATCTATTGATCGTGGTTAATACCATATGCCAATGATACCACATAATTACCATTGACAACATATCCATTGATAATATTAATGCCATTAGTAATATGTTATTGAATACCATTTTCAATAGTGATATTTGTACTGGGACTACCATCTGGTTATTTGTTACATAGCCATGGAAAATCACCATTTCTAATAGGTAAACCATCTATTTCTATGCGCCATGGCTTCCATGGCGAACTGTTAGTCATAACCAGAGGGTAACAGGGATATCATCTCCCAGCTGAGGGCTAATCACCCTGCAGGTATCATTGCGCACGTGGACCACGGAAAAAGCACGCTCTGCGATCGGCTGCTGCAAACCTGTGCCGTGGCGGCGTGGCGTTCCGTTGAATTCGCCCGGTTTTTGGGTCCCAGAAACATCCCAAAAACTTGGGTTTTTACCATCTGGTTATGACTAACATAGCCATGGAAAGATCCACCCATTTTATAGCTAGGTAAACCATCTATTTCTATGGGCCATGGCTTCCATGGCGAACTGTTAGTCATAACCAGAGGGTTAAAAAGAAAGCCATTTGTTTAGAGATGCGTCATTTTTTTTGCAACCCCCAAATCAACTTTGCAGTTTGAAGATGACATATGATGAATACCCTCTAGTTATTTAACAGTTCGCCATGGAAGCCATGGCCCATAGAAATAGATGGCTTACCTATTACTAGCATGGTGATTTTCCATGGCTATGTTAGTCATAACCAGATGGTAAATAGCTCACAAATCTAGCTTATAGTCCCATTTGCCATAGCCTTTGATGTTACGACAAAAAACGTGCCATTGGATCATCTCCCATCTGGGTCAGTGGGGTGTACCCACTTTAAGGTAAAAAAACAACACATTTTGGGCTATCATGGTTTAAGACAAACTCATTCAAAACAGCACATATTGCTATAAATAGTTGTTTGGCCATGTTCGGCCAAGTGTTTTTGTCAAAATTATGTCGTAAAATCCCACATATGTCTTTTATTATCTTTCCCCCGACTCCTATTATTTTTTTTAATGTCGTCTTTTTGTATCTTTATAGTTTCAAAAATTGGTGCATACTTACTAATTTCCCTCTTTGGATGAGTTATTGTTTCTTGCATTTTATCTAATAATTCCTGCCCTCCTTTGCATGCATAAGAACAGATCTTATTATGTTTAATGATGCTAAATTAATCTTTATATCCATTTGTATAGCTGCAATACTTTCGAGAAAGTACCTGCAGCTTTAAAATCCATATCCCATAGGATCCATGTATGCTATATATATGGTAACATTTACCATCAATATACCCCAAATGTTAGCATATATACCATACATGGATCCTATGGGTATATATATATGCACATATATTATTCCTTTAAATCCTCATGAAACCGCCATGTTTCTTGGTTAAAATCCCCATGAAATCACAATTTTTCTTGGTTGAATCTCATGAAATTGCCATTTTTAATCACCATTTGGTGGTTCGTTGCCGCAAGATCTTTTCGTCAGGTGGTGTTTTGCCGCCCAATGCTCCAGACCAGTTCCTGGACGGTTTGGAGGTGGGCTCGTGACAAAGTTCAGCATTTTACGGGGGGTTCATCAACAAACATGGTATGATTTGATGTTTTTTTTTTCCTTATGGTTGATGTAGTGGTGATGTAGTGGTGATGTTATTCGGAAAATAACTGGTTGGTGCTTTGGAACATTAGAAAAGTGGGGTTACTAACCTACCATTGTTTTATGGGATTTTATGGCTAGTTGGTGGTGTGGACCAATATATTGGGAATCATATTCCCAACTGACGAACTCATATTTTTCAGCGTGAAACCACCAATTAGATAGGGATTTTTCACCAACAAACAACTGGGGAATTCATGAGGAGATATCATGAAGCATATATAAGCAACAAAATGGTGATAGAATAGGAATATTGTGAATCATTGGGAGTGCACCCTTCTGGTAATCTGTGACATAGCCATGGAAAATGGTGGCCCATTTCTAGTGAATTTACCTCTTGAAAATTGTCAAAGTGGTGATTTTCCATAGCAAACTGTTCGTTTACCAGAGGGTATCACATCCGATCAAAAAGAATGACAGCTAGTTTTCTAGAGCGCTGTATCGAACGTTAGCCGTGAAAAGACTGTTTGGGCATTGGTGTCATAACCATTTAGATGTCGGTCGAACCTGGTTCCTCTTTTTCGGTTCCATACTTTCCATCCACCGCTACGTTTGAACGAAATTATCCAAACACCTTAATTACCTGGTTACCTATAAATCCACTTGTTCTGATATTTATACAATTTTATTACCCATTTATTACCCATTTCTTGTTGGTTCTTGTTGACTACATCCCAACTTGGACCCATATCCCACCATATCTGCAGGTGGAACGTGCCCGTGGCATCACCGTCAAGGTGCTGCCGGGTCTTTTATGATGGACACGTTGAATTTCGGATGGACTTATAGCTACTATATAAGAACTATTATACTATACTTATACTATGGAAAATGTCGAAAAATAAAAGATATTATTATTTTCAGGGGGACCGCAGATCCATTTTTTTCGTATGACACATCGCAGTTATATTCGCACCAGATGATCCCTGTCGGTTTAATCTCAAAGAGCCACCTGGCGATCCCCCCATGATCTCCCAAGCCGCTGGTAGGGAATCCCAGCATTGGGGGCACCGTTCGTTGCTGGTTAAATTTTGATGATGAAGATCATTTCTAAGTCATGCGAAGTTAAGTTGAAAATGGCAACTTTTATCAACTTTTACAAGGTGCCCCTATGTTATGTTTGTTGGAATATGACCCGCAGTATCTAGTTCGATATATCTACCATAAACCCAGCAGTTCGATTATTGATTATTTGTGTTCGGATTTTTCGATTGCAGTCTTTGGTCTACTAACTTCTATGACCAGATAGAATTAATATGATTTTCTACCTCAGTAAAAAAAGGGGGATCCCAAAAACCCATGGGTTTCAACACGAAAATCGTCTAATTTTGGATGATTTGAGGTACCCATCATTTCAGGGACACCAATATTTGCTAAGGATCCAATTGATAGACACTTGGGTATATATGAACTTGTATTATAATTTATAATATATATATATATATATATACATATTACATCATATATATATATACATATTACATCATATATGTATATAGATACATATTATATCATATATATATATATATATATACATAATATATATATATATACCCAAGTGTCTATCAATTGGATCCTTAGGAAATATTGGTGTCCAACAGCCAGGCGCAGACGTGTTCGATGCTAGTGACCTCGCAGAAGGATGGAGAGCGCTACTTGCTGAATTTGATCGACACGCCGGGACACGTGGATTTCTCCTATGAGGCACTTATCTGGGCAGTGGAGTACCCGGCCTGGTAAACATACAAAAAGCGAACTGGAAGCCATGGCCATAGAAATAGTTGATGACTACCCATTAATAGCATGATGATTTTCCATAGTGATGTAAACGTTTACCAGAGGGTACTTGGAGTGGAGTACTTGATAACGGTGGGTTTCCATATGGGAAGATATGGATTTCATGGGGATTAATGATATTTAAGAAGTATACTTACTGGTGTTTACCCAACACGTTACCCATCCATGTACGTAGATACACTAGCACCAAGGAACATATGGGCATGCATACATCATCATACATTCCACCAAAATCATCAAACATGGTCACTATGGGTTTATTTTTTGGCCACCACGGTATCCCGGATTCATATCCCAGTATTCACTATTTCCTCACATTTAAATCTGTTCCAATCTGGTTGGTGGTTTGGAACATTTTTTATTTTTCCATATATTGGGAATTTCATCATCCCAACTGACGAACTCCATCATTTTTCAGAGGGGTAGGTATACCACCAACCAGCAATGATATTCCCATGATTTTTGATTTCTTGTTGGCCATATATTTCCAGGTATTGCTGGTGAAATCCCAATAATGCGGATTCAACCAAAGAAGTTGACCCCCCAATAATAAAGGCGTATAAAGGCTTGCTGGCAAGCACCAGCAGCCAGCAACCACATTTATAAGGGCTTATTAACCATCTATTATTGGTAAATAGTGCATGGGAAATCTCCACTTATTGCCATCGATATCATCATGTATTCATAGTTATTCAAAATTATTCCATCATTTGTTTGTTAATTCACCCATGTTGAGTCATGGTTATAAGTTATATCATTTCATCCTATGTCTCCCGTTTTCTAGTACCTACAAGGTGTAAAGATCCACCAAATCATCATGTTTGTTGCTTAAGATTCCTAAAGCCCCCAATTTTTCTGTTTCATTCCACAAGATTCCAACTTGGTGAAGCTTCAAAAATCATCTAAAAACCCAATTTTTGTCAGCGTAAAATCCCATGTTTTTTTGTTTTACGCACGTTGGTCCTCGCGACTGCAGGTGTCCCGATCTCTGCAGGCATGTCAGGGCGCGGTGCTACTCTGCGATGCCGTACAAGGCGAGACGGGGCAACAGAGCTGACCGTCGGGTTGTCTCGGTGCTGGGGGGTCCTCACCTTGTACCCATTTGCACCCCATGTACCAAGTAGTTGCAAAATTGTGACGATTGAGGATATGATAAAGTAACCAGCCAATCAGTGGGAATATATGGGTACATGTGTATATATATATATACTGTATATACTTTTTATACATTATAGTATCATTATAGTCAATTATAGTATATATATATACATAGATAGATGGTTGGTGACTGGGAATTTCATTTAAAAAAACTATAGTGATTTTATCGGGACTTGCATTTAGCCAACCAGTATGGGGATGGCAGTTGAATTTTGGCGAGAAGCGTCTACTGGAGAAATCTGCAAACATCTTTGAAAGGGGTAATATTAAAAGTGCATAAAAGTGCATCATTTGGTAGAATAGTCAGTATAGTTTTAGAGTACTTAGTGCCTCAGATTCAATATGTGAAACTTTCACTGTCCAGTTTTGAGCCATGTCCAACTCTTGCTGGTGGTTTTCAACTCATTGCTAATTGCATCATAATTTTTGAATTTGCGTGGCTTAATCACCAAACCATAATATATTTATTTGCAATGCCTTCTGACTAGAACTAAAGATGGAGAAATCACCTAGTTGGGGAGTTTCAAGTATTAGTTGGTATCGCCCCAAATCCTGTTTGGAATTTCCATTCATCAGTGAACATCTCAGCTGATTCCGAATGATCTTTTCCTGTTCGGAGATACCATCTGGTTATTTAACATAGCCATGGAAATTCACCATTTTAAATAGGTAAACCATCTATAAATGGGCAATTTTCCATGGCTATGTTAAATAACCAGAGGGTATCTCAATACCTTTGAATATCTAGCTTTTGGATGGGTCAAGACATGTCAAGACTACAAAATCAACCATCTCAATACCAGAATTCCCAACTTTGGGGGTAACTCCTGGTTAAGTCAGTAGCTTGATTTTTTTGTGCCAGAGACGGAGGAAGGTTAATCTGACCGAATCAGCTAAACATTCAGGTGTTTTTTCCCGGCTTAGTATCTTCAGGAAGCAAACCATGTGTGTATGTTTTTGAATGTTTGCTGGCAAAACCCGAATGTTTCGATTTCTTTAACTCCCAATATTCCTGGTAACAACCCATGCATAGTAATATATTACATAGTACAATGTGGCCCCCCCAGTTACAAGATGGTTTTTAAACCCCATTAACTATAGTTATAAGTATCATAAATCATAGGTATTGGAGTTATGTGCACCAACTTCGCAATCTAGGGGGCCCCACCTTGTAGGAACTGGTTAGTAACTGGCTTCTAGTGAGAAATAGTGAGAATATGTGAAAAATCCCTTTATCAATCTCGAGGACTAGGACCCAGTAGCTGGTTGTGGTTTATCGTAGTTATCAATAGGAGGCTGAGGCAGCTTCAGCCCGTGGCTACGCTACGCAGGTATCCAAGCCCAGACGGTGTCCACCTTTCACCAAGCCTTCGAAGCAGATTTGGAGGTGCCAACGTGTGCAGCGTGTGCCAAAGTTGGCCTCCACAGTGAGGTAAGACATACACTTTCATTGATTCATCCAGAAGATAAATGGGAAGATATGGATTTACTGTGGATTAATGGGGATATACTAGATTCATACATTATAGAATGTTTTTTTTTTTTTTTTATGGTATATACTTTCACAAATACCATGGGGATTTTACCCGCTGGTAATTGTTAATGTGGCTGGCTGGGGGGTCCCCGCACGAATGAGTGCCGGAGGGTCTTTTTGATGGTATTTGATGTGAAAGACATGTTTTTTTATGATTTATCCAACAATTATGGAAATACCGCCGGGACTTCACAAAACTGGATGCCATTATATATAATGATATATATATTTACATATAGATATATACATATTTATATATATATTATACATGTTACATATTTATATGTATACACATATATATATATATGTATGTATACGTACACACTCCCCTTCCCCCAAATGTAACATACCACCACTAAGGAACAGAACACGATGTGGTCTTTTTTCACATATGGGATGATGTGGGACTTGCGGTAACAAATAGCCACGAAGTATCGCAAACAAATTGGGTGCAAAGAGCAACAAATAGTGATTTAGCCATCAAAATTGGATATCCCCATCCCATCAACATATTTTTCCCCCAACAACAAATTGCATAACAAGAGATATGTAATTGAATATCATGTAGGAAAATCATGAATCATGGAGATGTACTGCTGGAGATATCATGGGGTACGGGTGTGTCTGAAAATGTGGTGTACCTTCCAAGTCAAGTGGCATGTTCATTATTAAAAAAATTCGATAAAATTATAAACCAGTGTAGTTTTTGGTATCCTATTTTCAGAGAGACCAATATTAGCAACAATAATCACGGGGATTTCACATGCCTCCGGGTTTCGAAAGGAATTTGAATCAACAGGATTTCACTCCCTGAAGTGTTTCAAATTCACAATATGGGCGATTTGCAATGGTGAATGTTCACAGGTTGATGTTCAGCCATGTTGATTACATATTCACATGTTGTTTAAAATCATATAGACTTAATCTCAAAGAGCCACAAACATGCAGATAACGATAAATAATGATTCATAATCACAATCTAATCATATATATATATAATCAAATACACTAATACCTAATCACATCTAATCATATCTAATCAGATGTAATCAAAGATAAGTAATTACAAGTAACCATATCTAGTCATGTAGAATCATATATAACCATATAGTCACATGTACTGATCTTTCCTGGTAAACCCCCATGATATTTGGAGGTGTCAGCCCACCTGACCACCTGACCACCGAAACGATCCGAAGCTGCAGGTCTTGTGCGCCATCAGCAAGGCGGTTTTATTGGGTGAGCCCGCGAGAAACCACACCCAAAATTGGCATGTTATGTGATTTATATCCCATAGGATCCATGTATGCTATATATGGTAACATTTACCATTAATATACCCCCAATGTTAGCATATATACCATACATGGATCCTATGGGTATAGATTTATAGCTGATTTCAGATTGCTAAGTTGACTAATATATAAGTTGGTGAACTGGGGTTTATTGGAGATATTTCACTTGATAGAACTATAGTGAAACCATGGCTTTATAAACCAACGTTCACATCACTGGGAGCTGCCGCCAGGTGGACTTGGAACACGCGCAGCGCGAAGATGTGAAGAGTTGGGGCACTGAGGGGCACACAGGGGGTGAGTCCAGTCGGGGTCAACCAAAGGGTGGGGTTGACCTCATTGGTTACCCATTTGTGCCATCAAACATGGCTGGAACATCTACCCTCCATAAATTAACATAGACCCTGGTAGTCATCGGGATTGGAAGATTAATTTCCTCTAAAAATGAGTGATAAATTCAGGGTCCAACTGTTAATTTACCAGAGGCTAAATGGACATTTAATGGAAAAACACTGGGAATTAGATGGTGATTAATGGTCATTTCATTGGGGAATCGTGGAACATCTACTATAAATGGAGGTTCTGTAATGGGACGTTTCCCCGTACATGCAGCATTTTCCAACAGGTCCGGAGCTCCATTTAGAGTGGGGACGGGAATTTCCAACACGTTTGATGACACGGAGGGTAGGTTACCGGGGGTTTAGCCGGCAACAATTTGGGATTTATATAATGGTTAATAATGGTTAATAATGGTTAGTATATGGTTAGTATATGGTTAATTAATAATGGTTAATTAATAATGGTTAATTAACAATGGTTAGTATATAATTAGTTAGTATATGGTTAGTATATGGTTAATTAATAATGGACAATTAATAATGGTTAATTAATAATGGTTAATAATGGTTAGTATATGGTTAATAATGGTTAATGATGGCGAATGATTATTTGTGATTGAACCAGCAACAACAGTGAATTTGAACCAAACTGGTGGGTAGTCGGTGGTTCACCCTAGGAATCGTAGCCAACAATGGGTAATTATCGAACCAGCAATGAATGGGGATAATTATGGCGGTTATCGCAATGGATGAGTAACCGACCTGCTTTGTTGGGAATATGATGGGGATATAAGCACTGTGGCTTAGTTCACCCTGGAGACCCCAGTTAATTCAACAGGGTAAGGGTCAAACTCCACTTGTATCACTGGGGCGAACTAACCACACGATTCCTGGGGTGAGCAACCAAGTAGTATGCAACCTCCATGGTCTGCACTTTGTGGTGCCGGATTCAGGCATCGTGAGTGGCTAATGAACAAACAATATATGTAACTTGAGTATTTCCCACTTGGAAACTGGATTCATTACATATATATATATACTCGTACCTACTACTGCTGCTGCTGCTACTACTACCACCTCCCCCTTAGAAACTGGGATGCAGATCCAAGTAATCCTCTGCTGACATTTCATCATGAGCGCCTACCACTGGGCTGATCCTTCATGTGAGCAAGATAGTAGGTGTTTTTTCAAGCTGTTGTAGCTAAAACATGCTAAAACCACTTGTTTATAGTTTCAAGTGGGTGTGTATGAAAATGGAGTAGCCCTTTTTTCCAATGCAAATTTCATCGGAAGACATTATGATTCATCAAATTTCGGGGTATCCTAATCCTACTTTCAGATTTCAGACAAACCCAAATGTTTCAAGGTTTTGAATCAGGATTTTCCCCACCCCTCATGATCGGATTCGGATTCCCATGGTCGCTTCCAAATCACACCTCCGAGTTGGAGAATGGGGGCCGCAGTCTTGGGGATCAGTGACTGCCATAGAAATTCATTCGACCTTAACTTGAATGTTTTATATAAAAAAAAAACACACACTAGAACATTACAATCATGGAAACTTCTAGTCAACCAGTGGCAAATTACCTTCTGGTAAACTAACAGTTCGCCATGGAAAATCACCATCTTTAATAGGTAAATAAAAAAACGGTGCCATTTTCAATAACTATGTAACAAATTACCAGAGGCTATATCCATATCAATCCCATTATCAACCACTATTCACCCATTATCAGCCACTATGAATGGAAACTAACTACTATGGTTCTTTGGATTTGTGTAATGGACAAACTGACCAGCTTGTGGTGGGAGCTCATCGACCCGCGCCCCCGTGCCGCCCGAAACAGGACAACTCTCAGTGCTGACGGGTGTGGACACGCAAGAGGTCGTGGAGGTGGAGATGCAGTAGACCTGGAAGAGGTAAGAAGCAGATAAAATAGTTGATATATATATATATGTATATATATATATGTTGATATTATGGGATAGATAATATCATAGCAATTTACCAATGGGATATAAATATTCATATAAATATATATATATATATATATGCGTAACCGACAAAATTATTGTAAGACTGATTTAGTTTTGCTTCGCCTTGGCCTGCCCGAGGTTGCACAAAACCTTCATAACCGATAGGGGACGACCCTAATTTGTGCATGGCATTAGATTTAGCGTATAATTTTGTCCGCTCCTCATATATATATATACATATATATATATATATATAGAGATATACTATATATATATACACGTTATACGTGGGATATACCATAGTGATATGTTATCAACCGCTAAAAAGCAGTTACTAAGTGGGTCGATCCCCCAAGTACGGCGAAATTTGGTCCCATTCCCTATCATTCTGTAGTCACTAGCAAGTAATTGCTGGGATTCAGCGAATTACCCTCTGGTAAACATATGGAAAACCACCTTTTTTAATGGGTAAATCAACTATTTCTATGACCATTTTCAATAGCTTTTGGTATGTTTACCAGAGGGTAACAACATGAACAAACATGAGAATTTTGCCGAGAAGTAGGGGACTGAAAAAAAAATCCCATGCGCCAATCGAAACTCGGGACGATCCCCTGACAGGTGAGTGGCAAGACAGGGGCTGGTGTGCCTGAGCTTCTGGTGCCTCAGCTGCGGACGTTGCTTGGGGAAATTCAGTGGAAATTTTCCAGGGTTAAATGGGTGATCCAAAAAGTGGAAACATATAGAAAATCATATGTTTGAAACTAGGGAAGTCACCAATACCAGGAAACATGGGATGAAAACAGCAAGAATTGGGATTTCCCATGAGACAGAGGGATGGGATACTATATAACCTACCCCATGGAATCTACAGTAGCTTGGGCATTTTTTCCGCACATGCGGTGAACCCCGTTTGAATAGGATTTGGTTGGTCATTTGAACATTTGGATGATTTTTCCATATCTTGGGAATGTCATCATCCCAACTGACTTTGACGAACTCCATCATTTTTCAGAGGGGTGGCTTTGAAACCACCAACCAACTATTATTGGTATTATAACCACTATTATCATATAATCCCATTATTGATGATTATCCCATTATAACCACCAACCAGGATATATCTAGTAGTCCCATTATTGATGATTATCCCATTATAATCCCATCATTATAATCCCATTCTATCCCATTATATAACCACTAGTATTATTATAACCACTATTATAATCCCATCATTGATGATTATCCCATTATTTATTGTTTGAAAGCCATTTTCCAATGGTTAATCTAGATCAGCCTCCGGTAGATCGTTGAGCTCCTGAGGAGGCCATCATCCAGAAGGTACCTCCACCTCCAGGCGAACTGGTCGATCGCGATTCCTGGTTTTTGGAGGGGCAAAAACCCATTGGAAAACCAGCAACAGATGGTATAGAACCAGTAAAGATGTGTAAAAATCCGGTTGTTCACCTGGCAAAGTGGGCAAAAACCGGAATGTCACCTATGAAATTTAGTTGTTTCACTCAAAGAATTGTAATTAATTTCAACCAGCAAACATGTTGATTTTGATCAGTAAACTCAGCGACAATGAATTCTGAAGCAGCAAAAATGGATGCTGAAGCAGCAAATATCTATGGTTGGTTTTTGCACAACAAGAACTGTTTTTTTGAACTTCACATACCCAGACAAAAATGTGGATTTGGCCAAGAAATAATGATAGCAAATCATCGAACCTGAGGTCCCCTTTTTATTGAGAGAAAACTCTGCGAGTTTTCGAACGGAAGTGGAAAAATCATTAAGAGACACGGTGATTTTCCTTGAGATTTGGCCACTCAATCTATCATGGTCGAGGGAGTAAGCACTATTCCTTTTGTGTATGAGAAACATCAAAAGGAATATTTGGTATTCAATGGTATATCAATGGTATACACATCATGATATGATTTGGCCATTCAATTTCGGTATATCTCAACCATTTGTTTTTGTCTTCGCTGAGAGAGATTGGATAGGAGATATGGATAGATATGGGTTGTCACAAAGTTGCTGATGAACAAACTGACCCTCCCTGCTTGGGGAATCTTGGGGAAGTTCAGATAAGGTATGTGATCCCAAGATGCCTCGCAGTAAGCGATCGAATTGGAGAGTGGAAATTCTTCCTCAAAGCTGTGGTATCCCCTATTTAAGTGTTATGAACATTTTACCTTCAGGTGCCAAATATTTGCTATAGCCTATAGCTAAATCCCCAGTTATGTTGCTGAAGTCCCATTTTTCCAACTGGTTTTGTTGGTGAAATCTGCAGACATCCGCATTGAATCTGCGTTCTTTGCATTCTGATTAAATCATGTGTTAGTTGGTTAGATCCCAATCAAGTTCACATATATTAGCGTTGGTCCAATATAGTCCGTTCGAAAGTTCATATCACAATTCTTGGTTTCAGATCCCCGTACTTTTTGTTGGTTGAGCTTTTTGGGGTGTTCTGTTGCAAGTTGCTTGACCTCCCCATATTTGCCATTGCCCCCCGATACCAGGATACCAGTTCTTGAACCGCAACCATTCCATGTATAGTATGCCCAACCCTAATCCTTGTATCATATCCCCATTTTTAGATGGTTTTTCCAGGTGTCCCATTGTAAATATCCCTTGCAAACCCGAGCTATCCTCACTATATAATCTGAAAATAAGTGGTAATATCATTTACATCCGCAGTCTTTCCCATAAAATGCTCGGTCTAATTCCATTTTGGGGGTAAATCTGAGTCCATGTTTGGAACCATCTGCCATATCTTTTGAGAATACTTTAGTTGAATCTAACAATTTGAATCGCTTTGGGAGTGAAGATGGACTAAGAACCCCCCATCTTTCACCCTCGAAGAAAGCCAGGAGCTTCGAAGGCGCCCTTCAAAGCTCTGCTCTTTGATGCCAAGTACGACAGTGACTCGAAAAGGAACAGTTTTACGGTGATTTTTTTGCGGTGCAAACGTCAAAATGAGAGAGACCAAGCGATTAAGATTCTGTTTCTTTTTTGAAAAGAAAACATTTATACACAATCTTGACAAGAAAAAGGTATGATCTTGACGTTAAAAATAGGTGGTGGGATGCTGACATTAAAATTACTTTACTTCGTGTGATCCCCACCATGACATTTATACATTTTCTTACTGGCAAATCTTCTGGCATTCTATCTGACATATCTTCTGACATTCTATTTGACATTCTATCTGGCATA
>Ga0126342_10000613_pt1 | contig 41232 bp, 41 predicted proteins | sample Cyp1metagenome_FD_92528 | JGI IMG/M metagenome (GOLD analysis project Ga0126342, IMG submission 92528) | Coral microbial communities from Lord Howe Island, Old Settlement Bay, Australia - Cyphastrea 1 metagenome | ecosystem: Host-associated > Invertebrates > Cnidaria > Coral ...
ATTCATGGTAAATGTTGGTAAATGGGTTTTCCTGACATAAGTGGTTAGATTCCCCAATATGCGTTCATGGCGCACGATTTTTTTTTTTGATACACCTTAAACGCATATTGACCCCCCCCGCTAGCAGAATTGGACCATAAACGCATATTGGGCAAATAAACAGGACTTCACGAAATTTACTAGTTGTACGTGTTGATTTTTTGGGACACAGAATTTGTGACTTGAAATCAGTACAATGTTGAACATAGAAGTCAATGTGGGGATCACTGGTATAATTGGTAACAGTTTGGTATGGTGTGCATCAGCATTTTCATGACGGCTTTAGCATTGCAATGGTCTCGTCGAAGTTTATGGCTCAGGTCATTCCAGAGTTTGCCAGGTGATCCGACGACTTTGGATCCCCAAAATGGGTACCCTCCGGTGATTTACCCTCTGGTAAACTAACATAACTGTGGAAAATCACCATGTTTAATGGGAAAACTCACTATAAATGGCAATTTTCAATAGCTATGTTAAATTACCAGAGGGTAATAGTTGGCTATGGAAAACCATGGGAAAACCATAGGAAAATGGTGATTTAATGGTGATCAATCCATGATGAATGGTGACTAATGGTACTTTACCATCCGGTTATTTAACAGTTGGCTATAGAATAGATGGCCCATAGAAACAGATGAGTTTCCCAGCGAACGAAGCCTCCATTTATTTTGGGGATGTTCATGGATTTTCCATAGCTATTTTTAACCAGATGGTAGATCAAATCACCAATTTTTTGGTTTTGACCATCCAGTTGTATCAAATTTGGTAATTCACATCAATTTTTGCACCTTGATTTTAGTAGGTATCACAAGAGGCGCATTGCTGTCACCATGAGCGATCCCCGGGTTGATGATATAGGGGGTGAGTGACACTACCCCCCAAAAAAATGGATTATCATTATCCTGGTTGGTGGTTTGGAACATGAGTTTATTTTTCCATTCAGTTGGGAAGAATGATCCCAACTGACGACCTCATATTTTTCAGAGGGGTAGGCATACCACCAACCAGTAAATATATATTAAAGATGATGTTGATAGGAGATAGTTGATAGATTCAAAAAATGGATTATATATCATTATCCATTCTGGGAAATATGTTCTTAAAGAACCAGTATATTTCACGGGACGATGGAAGGGTTCGTTCAAACTGCTGAATTTTTTCAATGGGTGAAACCAGCAAAAACGGGAAAATACGAGGGTTATATCATCAACACATGAGAAATTGGGTTTTTAACAACAAGATTGGGGATTTATCTGGATTTATGGCATGAACCTGGTGGTTTAACCAACTTAAATTATGTGAATTATCAGCTTTATACATAGGTTTTTACCACTTCTCAACCGCAGAAATATGGCAGGTGTCACCACCATGGCCATCAGCGCTGAGATCTTCCCCAGCATGGTACGAGGCAACGACAGATGTGGTGGCCCCCAAAGTTAGAATTGCCATAAAACAAAGATTACGTCCGTAATGGGTATCATTGATGTATATATATATATATATAATAATCATTATATATATATACACCCATATATATATACATATATATGTATATAGTGATATGTAATGATATGTATATAATAAGAAATTGCATACACAACCAACAATAAACCAATGTTAAGATATGGAATATAATTATAGTAATATCATGGGATAAGTAATCTGAAACTCCTAGCTATGTTGGTGTCGGAAACCCGTCTAAGATTCACGGGAGCACCATCTTGTGAGAATTAAGACACTGAATATGTCGTATTTAAGAACAATTCTTAGATCATATGATGGGTACCCTCTGGTCAACATACAAAAAACTAGGGAAAACAACCATTTTTAATGGGTAAATCAACTATAAATGGCCATTTTCAATAGCAAACTGTAAACGTTTACCAGAGGGTATACTCTGGGTGATTGGGATATACCCATCCCCCCAAATACCGATCAGAAACATGTTTTTTTTTTGGGTAAAGTTTCGTGTAATTGGCCCAATTCGTTGCGCGGGCCCATATTGAGGGGTATTTGATAGGGAAACGAGATTAACACTCCATACACCGATGGATTCTGGATGCAAGGTTCAAGGATTTCAAGGGGGCTACAATGTACAATGATGCTGGGTTTCAACATGTTTCAACCCTTTTTGAAAGTAAGAGTTGAGGGGAATGCCAGCCGAAACTATAGATACCGCTATCAATTCATGTGAACTGTTGTGAACTGCTGATTTCGAAAAGATCCTGATGGGTGCGGGGTTCCCATTTTGCTAAACATTTGCTGCTCCAAGGGTCATTTCGAATTTTCGCTACCGCTAAACAGCTGGTGACATGACCCAGTAATCAAACATGGCAATTGAACACCCACCATTTATATCATACTCTGATTGGTGGTTTGGAATATTTTTTATTTTTCCCATCATATTGGGAATGTCATAATCCCAACTGACTTTAACTCCATCATTTTTCAGAGGGGTAGGTTCAAAGCACCAACCAGTACTGGATTTTCCCAGCCATAAACCTCCAGAGTTGGGGTATTTTATCCCATGAAATCCCATGATTTCCCATTTGAAGATATTCCAGTAATAGTCCATTCAGAAATACCATTCATATTCCATTCATATTCCACTCATATTCCATATATATATATAATTATATATATATATATATATTATATCTGGGTAAATTGTAACGACCTCACTGTTCTCCCGAGCCCTGGAAATCATAGTTAATAAATGTTAATAAGGGAAATCATCCCCATTCATGGCCGAACTATTCAGGTTAGTGAAATCACCATGTTAGTTCACGGATTTCCACATGAAAGGCCCAGCCCTGTTTTCTTCCAAAATCCACCCACAAAAGGTGCCGAAAGCTCGGTTCAGCCAGGCACGGGCGCCGGCATCAGCGCGGCCTTTGGCAAACTGGGCGCGACCATCGGATCCTATGCATTTTCGGAGCTGAAGAACTTGGGTGTCTGGGCGCGACCAAAAAGGCCCAATGGTTTGGGAAATCTTGAAACTAAATTAAAGATGCTTATATATATATACATATATATCCAGTATGTAAATATATATATGTATATCCCATATTGTGCTAGATGTTTGGGTGTCTGGGTACAGTTTTCGCAGTTGGGTAATTTACTGTGGATCCATTGGGGATGATAGCAGCAGATGATCACCATATATATTGGCTGGTTTTTACATACAAAAAACCATGGAAAAGCAGCATTTTTAATGGGTAAACATATGAAGCAGTGCCATTTTCAATAGCAAAATATAGCAAACTGTAAACGTTTATCGCCATAAACAATGGCTGTTTGAGGCTGTTTGGGTATAGTTGAGCAGAGACACCATTGTGAATGGCATGAAACATCTATAGGTATGAACAAATGCTTAGAAACCATAGGTAATCAATGAGATGTTTGGGTACGGTTGAAACACGAATCGGCCCAGTTATTTTGTGAATTTGAAACAATAAGAACATCAGTATATGTCCAATATTATCCCATATTATCCCATCAAAAATCACTTGGATTTGCTATAGATTCCCTAAATGGTGGATTTTCCGCCACCGGAAAAAGAAAAAACAAAATCGCCTCAGGCAACTCCGGAAGATTAGGAAAAAATCATCCCATCGATTCAATGGGGGTTCTTCTATAGCGCACCGCAGCGGTATAGTTCCCATGAATGTGGTGATCTTCGATGTTTGGTTTCCTAAGTCATGGTGGTAACCCTGTTCATCATCCAGCTATTAGATTGGGATTTTCCAACAAAAAAACCATCCATTTTGTAGCCGCATGACTTAGGAGTTTCCTCCTAGCGTAGCTATGTTTTTTATTGCAGGGTATCTAGGGATGATGCGTAATGTTCAACCAATACTGGGAGTGTTTTTTTGTGATTTAAAGATTCCACCAGCAGAATCAGATTGGTCGATTTCACTGCAGCAAAGCCAAGTTGTTTAGCCATCCCTGATTGGTGCTGATCATCGAAGGTACCCTCTGGTTATGACTAACATAGCATACATAGCCATGGAAAATCCCCAAAATAAATGGAGGTTTTAATAGGTAAACCATCTATTTCTATGGGCCATTTTCCATGGCTATGTTAAATAACCAGAGGGTAGCATGTTTCGGATGATGTAAACATGACTAATATATATATATATACCTACGGAATCCATTACCTTCTTTTTTTTGGGTAGAAAAAAAACCATATCTATTTTTAAAAATAGATATCTATTTTTATTTGACCATAATCCCAAATAAGATATTATAGGCTAAGAAGGTGATGGATTCCGTTTGAACTCATGTCACAAACGATTGATCATGATGTCAACTGATTTCAACACTAATGAAATCAATAGATGGACAAGTTTGGGCACCTGCAAGTGATTCAGGCACCTTTTTTCTCTCTATGCTAAAAGTTTAGCTTTGGCAAAGGCTGTGTACGCAGCAGTAAGGTACCTGTCCAGAGCTCGTTGGGCCACCAATCTAATGTTGACCTTTCGAGACAGCCTTGATGTTTTTCCAACTGTGTCTTCATCAATCTGGCAAGCAAACAGCATCGGATTGGGACAGGTCTTGACCTTGGATCCAGTAAAGTGCATCTCAAGCATGAGGTGGTGGAACACGTGAAGCTTAGGGTATAATGGCCAGAGCCATTGTTTGCTGTCCCTGTACATTGATTCAGCCAAAAATGCGTAAGTCCTCAGGAATTGTAAGCCCTGTTCACTGGCAAAAGCAGCTTCGTTCTCAGTCAAAAATGCACCAGCCCTGTAAAGCAAACTGAACATGCTGTTTAAACGATATGTCGCGGTCCGACACTGTAGCAACAAACCAGCACGGTCAGGAGCAACTTTTCCCAACAAAACCACAATCCATTGAAGGAAATTTGTAGTGAGGGCGGCTTTATGCCAATTTCCCATTGCACCACCATGATCTCCATAACTCATGAGGTAGGGACTGATCTTGCTGATGTGTGCCTGTTTCTTGTTGTCATGACACCAACGCAAATAGTCTTCAGTAAGGTATTCCCACTTCTCTTCCAAGTTACTGCATGGTAGCTGCTGCAGCACTAATTGCACCGTACTAGCCACCCAGCTACGACCAAAGCCAAGGTGAACAACATGCCAAATGTCACTTTTGAAGAAAGCAGCAGGGTCCCCACAGTCATGAACCAAATTTTTTATCACAGCTGGACATTGCACCCAAGGAAGTTTCACACCCATTGTAAGCAGCCACTTCGGGTTTGTAGTCGCAATCTCTTCTCCTGGAAACTCTCGAGTTCCTGCAAGGCAGTAGGGGCATGTCCCTTTGGGTGGTCCACGCTCCTCACCTCTTTTCGCCGTAGTGTTGTAAGTTCTGTAGAAGTTGCCAACTTTAGCCAAGTACGGGGCATCCCCCTTCACTCCCAGGACAACCACATGAAATTTCTCACCCCTTGAAACATCCTCAAAGCCTTCACGTAGGCACCGGTTCAAAGAGGCAGAAATATGACCCATTGTTTCATGGAAAATTCCAGGATTAGATTCATAGGCAGTCTTGGGCATGGTGTTCACAACATACCTCGTAGTAAAAGAATGGCCAGCAAAGTTGACCCGTAATTTGGCTGAATCAGCATTCTGTCCATGAACACGCTTTTCATCAAAGCCACGACCTAAAGCACTCTGGACTGATGTCACCATCAAACCATTTCTTTTCAAAGTACGGCCCTCATCTCCATGGATCAGCCAAGCTGCTGTTCTACTCAGATCAACGTTCTCCATGTGGAAAAGTTCAAAGTCTGGGTGAATTTGTTGGTAAGTCTTCCAAAACTGTAACCAATTTCGAGCAGCCCCATCATAGTCATGAACATCACAACCCGCCATCATGGGCCAAAGGCCTTTTGTGACAATGAACCGCAGCCATGACTCCGGTGAAATCCAGGGAACTTTGCATCCACTGCTGGTAACGGATGACACTGGGATATCTAGCTTGGATTTCTGTTTTTTCAAAGTTCTTTGCACATCCCTTTCAGAGTTCTGTAAATGGCATGACGCCCATGTATCCACACCACAAGCAGCCGCTCGACCCTTCCCCATATCAGCAGCCACGGCTTGCGCCGTTAGGATCTGGCTAACACAGCTAGCCTCAGCATTTCGACCAAAAATGATGAAGAACCACTCAATCAAAGGTGTCGCTATGCCACACTGATATGCACTGGTTTCAGCAAACTTTGAACGGATCCAAACAATCTCACAACCAACCCTCAAGAGCACATGAAGCAAGCCGCTTTGAACATTTTGAGCATCGCATCAGGACTGCCAAATTAGGCTACCAAATATTGGCAGTAGCACTAACTGCTAAGGTGCAGGAGCTGGTACTCCAATGTATGAAACATCGACATCATAGGAAGCCAGCTAAATTACGTTTTCAAATTAATGGCTCTACCCTACTTCTCACTGTCATGGGTGGCCTCTTCCAAGACATGTAGACAATGTACGTCATGTACGGCCCCGAGTCCACCTCTTTCAATGTCTCCCCTCCACGGAGTTGATTTTTGCATCCCTGGATACCTTAGTGCAGTGCTGCAATGTGCTGTGATCATAAAGGAGTAATCCCCAAGGGTTAACAAAGTTAAACAGTTAGAGTCATCAGAACAAAAGTGAGCAAAAGTATTGACTCAGTAGGTGCCAACAGGAAACTTCTGAACCGGTCAATCAGTGCTGCCTCTAGAAAAGAAGGTCCATAAGGGTTCGCTGCTGCGTACACAACTACCAGGTGCCCAAACTTGTCCTTCGAATGCTTGTATCCAAAGGTTCTATTATGCCAACGAATCCATGCATCGTGTGTTATTCCCACCTTGAATGTCATTGGCTTGTTCTTCTCTAGAAGGCCTTCAAATACTTTTATTGCATGGTCAAGAACAGCACCAGCATTGGCATTGGGTCTTGGAAGGTTCATCGAAAGGTTGGGGTCCAACTCGATTTTCCTAAAGACATCTTGAGACCGGGGCAACCCCACAAGATCTCTATGCCTCATGTAGTCATCCCGGAATGTCATAGGTTCGGACACTGGCTGTTGTTCAGGCTCACCACCAATAGGTTCAGTACCTTGTAGTGGCAAACTGCTTGGGTTGGGATCTGACACCTCTGGGTGGCTACACTTCAAGCGTTTTGCTGGTTTGTACTGCCAAGCATAGGGGCCCAAAGAAGCCTCAGATCAGAGGCACACTGAACTATCAGAAAATTCAAAACATGTTTCAATGGGATTCCAAATCAAAAGTTTTGGCAAGTAGCTGGTCGGTGACAGCTCAATAACTCAATGAGCTCATCATCGGAATCAGATATGGCCATGGCATCGGTTCAGGCATAAAGCCAAAGAAGCTGCTTGATTACTGTATATATAAGTTTATTGATTATGAACATTGAAACCAATATTAATTACTGTATAAGTCTTATAAGTGCTATTTCATGTTATGTGCTATGATGTTGTGCCGGGTCCATAGTCAACTTCAAAAGAGCTTTGTAAAACCATTCCCAACCCAATGTTGGTTAAGACAGCACAGGAGCCAATAACTTTCGGTTGGAGGTTCAGTAGCTCAGAGGCATGCACGTGCTATATAGCCATACCAGACTGTGTGCAAAGCTATATACAGTAATTCATTATCATTCATTCCAATCAAATTCAATGATGCTGCCAGCTTGATTGAGCCCATGGCCCCTTCGCCCACATTGGCTGCCAATCGCTTTGCAGTCTTGCCAACGCAACCTGGCTGCCGCAGTTGGCAGGAGGAATAAAAATTGTTGGGGGGATGAAGTGCCACCTGTGGATTCCGATGTTGATACTGCATGATTTTTGCCATTGGGTTGATTTTCAAGGCCCCAAAATATCCCTTAAATTCAAGTATGGACCCCCACAAGCACAAATACCCTGGATATTTTCCATGGCTCCCAAAGCATCATCAGGTAGCGCACCATCCAAGCAAAATGCCATCACGGCACATCTTCAAGTCACAAGAGACCACATGTTTTAGGACATGTACTAATTGGAGCAAACACCCCATAACATTGAGAAATCATTTGTAGGCAAGTAAATGATTGTCCACCTTGAAGTTCTCAGTGCCATGTCAGAGGCAAATTGACTATTTAATTTGGATTGCATCGCTGTAATACAATCCCAAACATCGAAATTTATGCCAGTGGTTTGTCACGGCATGTGCTTCATAGGAAGCTGGCATTCCCCAAGAAAAGCAATCACTCTAATCCTCCAACTTGTCATCCTCCTTCTTCTGAAAGTGGCGCTTTGCACTCCTGGCACATGACACGAGTTGTTTAAAGGCAATCGAACTCTTGCACACTTTTACCCCATGGGGTTCTCTGTCAAGGAAAATGGATGGATATTGATACTGTTTCAGCAGATTTGCTCAAAGAGATTGAGAAGCTGACCGAATCTTGGCTTCGTTCTGGGCAATCTTGGTGCACCTGGGCCCCGCATCCAACATAGCTAAGACCCATTGGAAATGACTCTTTGATATATAGCTCTGTTTTACTTATATATATATATATATATATCATGTATATTCGACACACATGAAATATTTGCAACCCAGGTACGTGAAAGTTGAAGCTTTCATGATCGTCTCAGATTTCTCAGACCACCTAGGATATAGAGGTTTGCAAGATCATAAGAAGAATTCAATTGGAACTGGCAACTGCATTTTTGTGGCTATGGCCACGGAACCAACACATTCCTGAATAGATTGTTTGAATGAACCTGCTGGTAGGCTACTCCTTGTTGTAGTTGTCTCGCTCACCCTCTGCAACATGAGTTGACAGCCGGTTGTACTCGTTGTCCAAGGTGACCAAATCGGCATTCAGCGTTGCAATTGCCCTGATGGAGGCAGCATGGATAAAGCATTACTTTGGATTGGTGCCTAGCAAAAACCCAGACCAGATTAATCATTGAGTGGATCAATGCAATAATGTTCATAGTGCTAACATTAAATTGAGAATAGAAACTTCTTTGCTGTTGCATCCGTGGGGTAGTTCTTCTGCAAATCACCTATCAGAGACCGGATCTTCGCACACTTGGCCAGCACGCTGTCCACATATTTGGTGAAGATCTCTTTGGACCGGTTGGCCTCAAAATCAAGGTACATGGAACAACCTGGGTGGATTGGCAGGCAATTAAAATTTGTGAGTACTAATGGGCTAAAAAGATATCTGTAATGTTATTTACCCAAATCCTTAGACAAAATGGTAGAAGTCATATGTGCCTCACTGGTGGCTTTCACTGCTGCTCCCTGAGAAGCTTTCAGACGCTGCTCATTGGCTTCCACTCGGTCCAGGTCAACCCGAACATCAAGGCGTTCACGGTCCTGGCTGGCGCATGGTCAATCAATATTATTTAATGGGGATTGTGACTTGGCAGCATCAATGATGGATACTCAGGCTGTCCTGGGACATCTCCTCTCGGGTTTCCGAGTTGGTTACATTTTGCTTGATGTTGTCAGTCTCACGAACATGTACGTGATATTCACCATCACCTCCATACTTGCATTTCCTTCAGGGGAAACGACAGAAACAACTAGGAGTTTGTCAAGCTAGATGGTGAACATTCCTTCATGGCATGACCTAAATTAAAAAAAATAAGCTTTCTCACGCAGCATGGCCTGACCAAGTGAAGCGGGTCTGCCTCACAGCACTTGATCGCACCAGCGATCTTCTTCCTCAACACCACAATGCAATGGGAGATAAACTATATCATGAAGCTGCAGATTTATCATGAAGTTTCAAAAGGTGCTTTTCAACATCCACCAAGTACAGATCAAACTCAATCAACAGGAAGTTGTTTTTTTGAGAAAAGGCTCGTATTCCACTTCAAGACCTTTATCATGTCATCCTTTGAGTACCATCCCATGGCAAGATCTGACTCTTGTGCATCGGTCTTAGTCACCGTCTTCTTCTTCAGGTTGATGAAGCGATCCTACCGGGCAGAGATCAGCGGTGCAGCTGGCTGGAACTGGCAGTGGCAAGGGGCAACTACTGAAAGAGATGCTTGGCAAAAAAATGGGCCTTATTGAAGTTGCAGCTTTCCAATTCACGTGCCATAGAGAGGTGGTCACCAGTTTTCCATTGTTCATGTAACCATTCTGGTACGTTGAGTTTTCCATTTTTGGACTCGCAAAGGCGCCGAAGCTTGGCTTTTAGCGCGTTCTCTTCCTCATGTGGACAGTTCAACAGGGAATGCATGTTAAACGAGAAAGTCAAAAGAAAATAACACCACTAAAGCAATTCAGAAAAACATCAGTTAAGTTTCTCTCTTGGCTTGCTTGGCCTGCTGCAAGATATCCTCTACTGGTCCCATATCACCTGAAATGTCATCATCATCACCCTTTTCATCTCCAGCATCAGCTTCACGCTTCCTTTTGGGGGCCCCTCCCTCCATGTCCGAATCCACAGCAGCCGGGAGCTGCCCAAGGAGCTGGACAGCAACGTTGGGATCAAGCTCACCTTTGCGAAGCATCTCAACGATGCGGAGAGTCACCTGGGCAGCAGAGCAGATGTAGGAAATGGTAAATTAGGGGAAGTGAGGGGAAGTGTTCAACATAAAATAAAGGCATTAATTTCAATAAAGTCAACATACATATATTTTTGCCAGAGGAGTCACAACAAACTTTTACTAATATCATTATAGGAACAGCACCATCAGGTTTAGACCCTGAAGACGATGCCACACATGCTGGTGCCGGGGATGTCGGGCTTGTGACATGAGTCTGGTCATCTGCAACACTGGCACTAGAAGGCAAACGGTTTGGTGGACTCTTCCCAGAATCCTTTCCCGACGATTTTTCAATCTGGGAATCAGAGGCTGGCTGGGTGTCCTCCAAATGGTGCTGGCCATGTTGAGGCGTAGCCTTAGACGACATCAGCATATAGCAGCTAGATGCAACCAACATCACCCCTGGATATGTTGAATGCCATTCCGTAACCCAAAGAAGGAAGCTGTCACAACCCTGTTTGGAAATTTCTGATCATACTCACATCAAAAGAAGGTGCCCAGCAGTATCCAAACAAGCCCCCACAGTAAACAGTGTCACAGTGTCCATACATACTTTCTATCATGTTCCACAATTTTAACCTGTGCAACATGCAGACTAAGAACCTGGGAGCGTAGATGGTCAGCCTCCAAAGCCGCCAAGGACATCTCCTCAGCCACACACGGCAGCGATATCATTGTATAGTTGCTTGGCCACAGGTTGGGGTTGGGCCTTTCAAAGCCAAAAGTTCAAAACATGTCTTACAAACGAATTCATTTTGTTTCTGATATGGATATGTACCAAACATGAACTGTATTTGTATATCCACTTCTCAAGAGCCAAGGAAAGTAGTAAGAAAAAACTGTGGCCCCTGGCAGTTGACTCCATTGCAGCCAAATCTGCTAGCTCGGCATCTAGCTCCTGCACCACTGGGACTGCACCCAAATACAGTAGCCATCCGTAGACCATATGATTCATGAAAGACCACCATTTTATACTTTGAATTGAAACAAAGCTTGTCTCATGATGTTTCATGCAAAACTCCTGCAACCTCTCCAAAGAATCGGGTAGAGGTTGGTTCATCAAGTCTTTGAACACATGAGAAAGTCCACGATCAAGGGCATTTGTCGAGTTCTCGTGAAAGCATAGTACGAGCAGTGTCAGCCCGGGCCAATGCCATAAAGTATGGCGTGAAACACTTCTAGTGATACCACCCTTCAGCCAAAATGCTTTTGAAAGATAGCTCAAATTTCTATCAAATTCTTTGGTATTGTTGGGTCAAACCTCTAAAAAAGATCTATGCTCTAATGCTCTAATGCAGATTCCAGGAATGCATGCAGCACATGCATATATCCAAGAGCCTTGTTCCCAGTAGAGCCTCAATCCCGACAAATTCATCCATGAATTGAAACGTTGGAAGACGTGGAGCTGCAAATGTGCGTCTTCTCGAATTGGTTCGAATTCGAATGACTAACTGTTGCAAAGAGCTCGGTCCCACATATCATAACCATAATCCGAGATAATTACATGTTAAGCCACTAAAAACCATATAAAACTCTTTCAAATTCGAGGCTAAAAATAGATATCTATTTGGGAAAATTACCCATAAAATTTTATGGGTAAATTACGCCAAATTATGGGTATTTTACGCCAAATTACGCATTACGGATTGGTTACGCGATTACGGTTTGAAATACCTATCTATTTTTTAATGCGCATAATGGGGTAATTACAAATTGATTATGGGTAATTATGGGCTGGTTATGGGCTGTCACAAAAAATAGATATCTATTTTCAGCCTTTTATGGGTAAATTATGGGTAAATTATGGGTATTTTTCCTTTCGATTACGGTTCGGTTACGGGGTGATTACGGTGATTACGGGTTACGCGTGAATACGGGTTACGCGTGAATTATGGGTAAAAATCTCCAAAATGGTGTTTGGAACTAATTTGAGTGAAGATGATCACAGGATTCAGGTAGATAATTCATTTTCGGGGACCGAACAGCAACAATTCAGCAACCTACCTTCGAAACTTCTTTAAAGTTTCTGAGGCAAATGGTTCCAAAAGCTGCGGGGGATAGACAAGCGAGCTCCACCCCTGAGAAAATGGCACACCGACACCATCTGTGCCTCAGGCCACGTATCATCAAACTCCATGGAAGTAAATGTCTCCAATGCCGTGGGTACCTTGGACGGCAGCTCAGGCATACCTGCTTTGTCGGCGATCAGGTCGTGGAACAATTCCACCAACTTCAATCCAAACTTTGGCGGATAGCACCTAAGCCAAGTAAGGCCAAACAAGCCTCTATGGTCACTACAAGGGATAACCCACATAGTTGATGGAAATGGGATACATTGACAGTGAAACCATTAAATGCCATGAATCTTCATTTGGTGAAATAAGGTTTGAATTTCTTCAAAGCTTTCTTACAGAGCTGCTCTTCAAACTGCATTCAAGATCTTACAGCTGATTGCATGCACAATCAACCACTGTGATTTCAAGTAAATAAGACCCCAACTCACTACCACGCAGATGAGTGCTTCCTTTGAACCGCTGTTTGCCAGTAGAGTCCTTATACTTGATAACCAGATCCTTGGCCTTTCCCTGGTCCTTGAGCACTTTTTTAGTCTGAGTCCAACCAGTCAACTTGCCCATGTTGAGCTTCCCAACGTGGTGGCTGTTGCAGAAAGCATACAAGGGTTTGGGGGTTGGACCTCCATAGTGGTACATGTGCCAGCAGACTTTGTGTACCTTGGGCCGCTAGGCGATATCCCCATGGAAGCTTGCAAGCCTTCCCAAATCTATATATATTATATAATATATAAAACCTAAGGGGAAGCCTTCTAAGACAATAGAGGTTTCCTGATGTAATGTGATTGCCCAAGGTCAATTGAACATAGAATTTCCCATCCTATTGGGTCCAATCATTTGCATATACTGTTTTGAAATGTGATTTGAAAAAAAGTCATTTTTGTTTGGCTAACTACTTCAAAACCAAAGAATGGTGATTTTCTACAAATCACAAAATTTCTGATCCCGACAATCCTCCTAAGGTAACCATAGTCCTGCATAGAAGATCTACATCATGGACAATTTACAATGATTGGCACCTTGGCAAAAACATTTGGGACTTGTGGGGTGTTGTGTCAAGAAACTGCACCTCGGCCTCCATGATGTTGGAGCATTTGAACCAGGTCTCTGAACCGTGGGTAGTATTCAAAGAAACTTTGAGCAGGTTGTTCTAGAAGTATGCATGCGTTGAGACATATTGCCACCATCATCAACAAAATGGTCCTTGGATGTCGAAATGGTAGATGAGGTCAAACCAAAGAAACACAATGACAGTTCTTAGGTGTTTTCAAAAATGATTGTACCCCATAATTCATCCAAAGCTCCGGCTCCCAAGGCAATTTGCATCCCTAACACTTTTAAAATCAGTGTTTCCAATGCTAGAACATGGTGAACGGGAAGAAGTCGCTTGGTTGATTGTTGTCCATGAACTACATTTCAGCCCAAAATGGGACAGCCATCCTTGTTGATAGTCTCCACGAAGAATCACTCCTAGAGCTGTCCTTGGCATCGGGATGGGGTAGAGTCACTAAGGGGCTTTAAATTATGTCAAGATTCAAGACCATACAGAATTTCAAGGGTGCACCCAGAGTAATATTATACACTACAACCCAACCATCCCCTCAAAAACATACACATATTCAACATTGATAAGTCGAACCTAGGATCGCCATGCCACTGTCAGTAAGCAAATCCATTGGATTTTCACCATCATGATTATCCTTCATGTACTCCAGGTCTAAACGTGCAGCTGGGATATTTGCATAGCGAAACATACGTGTGGCCTCTGCCTGACCAGCAAACATCTCGACAAAGCCCAGTTTTGTCTCATTCTCCTGGACCACAAAATTGGTTAACCAAAAAACATGTAGTCCCCAGAAACAGTTCCAAGGATTCACATCATTTCCAATGGTACTGTGTCCTGCAAGCTCATCGAAGAAACATCCGTCCAGACCAGAAGGAGCACTGCAAATAATAACACCTGGAGAAATTGGCAGGCTGGGTGGATAAACTTTGTGAAGTACCAATTATACTCCAACACTCCACCCCTTTCCAGTTGAGCACAAATCTGCTTGAAGAAACATCTCTTGATATCTTTTGATATTGATATATTGTTCACCATTGTCCAAAACTAAAACATGTTTGTTGTTGCACCTTGGGCGCTCCAAGCTGCTTGAGCCGGCAGCATAGCTTGTCCACAAAATCATCAGAGAATGCCATGATGCCCACAGGACACACGCAGGGATGAGGGTTGGTACAAGGCTTTTGTTGGAAAGTAGTCCTTTAAATCCAAATTGTATGTGTTTTTCAATGTTTTTGACTTTGGTTCTAAATATATAATTAGATCTTTTTGTGTGGTCACTGCATGTTCTGTTGCATTGCAGACCTTGACAACTTCCACGTACAGCAATGGTTTTCCTACCAACTTGACCTCAGCGACATGCAATCTCATGTTTTGCAGGGAAAGATATCGCATAAAACTATGAAATATATGAAAACAAATTCTCACAAACAAAAACCCCCAACTTAGCCAAAACATATTTACACCTGAAATTTCTTGAACAATGTTTCACATCCAGGCACCATACCCAGCACCCTAAACAGGCACGGGGGCACTTGCTTCATCATCAAGCAAGCCAAGCTTGACAGCCCACTTGTTGCCTCGAAGTTGAGGCATGCAGATGTCCCACCTCAGAATGCCGTGGCCGCTTCTGGGATACAAAGCAGCTGGAGGGAATGGGAGTAGTGGGCATGACATGTGGGGATCCAGTGGAACTTGGAGGGATATACACATATAAACAAAACAAATTTCAATTCCATGCTCTGCATTTCAAGTACAAATCCTTTAGCCACACGGTTTGTTTTCCCCAATTTCATCTATCGAGTCAGCTCGGAGGATTTCACGTGAGGTTGTCCCCACCCCTCCATGGTCCATGGTGTCCTTTTGGGATTGGCCAACTGCACCCCTAGATTTTTCGGATGAAATGGCCAGCACACAGGCAAGTCAAAGTAGAACATCAATATGTTACCATGACCATATCACCGAAGTAAAAAAATGCTATACATCTTCAAATCTGTGAACACTAAAATTGATGTCTCAGATATATACCCAATACTGTTGAACAAACAAACATTTTTTTTAAATGAAAAGTCTTTCGCACCAACCACTTAGACCTATGCCTGTGATCCCCTTCCCAAACTAAGACAGCGAATTGGACCAGCAGAAGTTGAGCTACATCAGATCCAAACACTGAATCTGGTCTGCACTTTGCTGCAATGGCGTTTTGGGAAGCACAATGATAGATAGATATTTTTTGAAACATGGATAATATTCTCAGAACTCTGTTGCGCTTCAAAGGAACGAATGTTGAATCCATTGGGAAGTATTGGGGAACCTGTTCAAATCAATGTAACTTGCAAACCAGTGGGTATCAGTTCAGTAAAACCCGATTACTTTTCTTTTGGGGTAAATCTTGACAACGCGACGCTCACATTGTACTTGATGAAAAACTTCTGGGTTTCCACTTTGCTGGTGGGATCTTGGTACTCCTTCAAGTCCTCCATGGGGAGATTTTCCAACCATGAAGCCTCAGATGGGCAGAAGCTTTTAGGGCAGAGCATGTGTAGAGGCTGAGGCATAAAAACAGAATTGGATAAAAACAAAGCCAGCTTCCAATGATTTTTTAAACATACTATATAGTTGGAAGATGTTCACAACTTTCCCCTTTTCCCCTATATATCATAAGATATCAAAAGAATATTGTAGTATTGTAGCCATCTATATTTCTGGGATTCCCTGATTCTCTGGCAACAAACAGTTTTATTATGCAACTACCCTTTCCCAAAGTGTTGACACAGGCTAGAAACCATCAACGAAGCCGAGACATATGCAGCAGTGATGTTGAACTTCCATCCATCAGGGCAAGTCCCATACTTACCGAAGTAAGCGACCAGAGGGGCATTCTTCAATGAGCCATCTGCCAACTTTGGAACTTTGACACCCACCGCTGGACGGCTCCAATACTCATCAAGCTTGAACTCCTGGTACTTGTCATTCTTGAGCTTCACCTGGAGGTAGTCCTTGACCTGGTCATTGGATTCAAAGCCGTCAACATTCTTCATGTGCTGCAGGCAGATTGCCTGAATCTGCCTGTCTTCAGTAGCTTCCTTTTCCATGACTCCTTTCACATGCTTCTGGCGACGGGACTTCTCCTTCTTCGTAAAAGGGGACAGGTTCACCTTGTTGATCTTCGGTTTCTTGCGGGCTGGCTGCGAGGCTGCCGAGGGCTCCTGCTCCTCATCTTTGCTGGGTTTCGACTGCTTTGCTCGCCGGTGGTTCTCTGGCTGCTCCTTCTCAAGGATGCTCTTCAGCGGCAAGGTTTTGCCAGATTTTTTGTCCACACGGTAGTGAACACTCTCCTCCTCATCACAATCATCATCAGAGTGAAAGAGTGCTTTCTTCGGGGTGACCATGTTCTCCGCATCATCCTCAGAAAGGTCTCTTTTGGCTGCTGCTTTCGCCTTTGCTTTCCTCTTGGGTGCTTGCTTCACTTTCGGCTCAGCCTTTGTCTTTGCCTCTGCCTTGGTTCGCTTTTTCTTGGGTGGATTTTCATCAGCATCTGGCAGCTCCAGCTCCAGATCGTCAACTGCTGCCTTCCTCAACCTTCGACGGGGTTTCTCCGGTTTCTCCTCTTCTTCACCATTACTCTCATCATGTTGATCGTCTTCCTTCTTCACCTCCTCATCAACTGGCTTCTTCTGTTTCCCTCTGCCTTTTCCTCTCCCCTTTGACTTACCCTTTCCCTTCATCCTTCCTGTCTCATGATCATCGTCTTTGGTCCCATTCTCCTTCGCAAGCTTCTTATTGTCCTTCTCTTCCTTCTTCTGCTTCTCTTTCTCAGCTTTCATCTTCAGCTGGTCTTGGCGAGTCAGCACCTGCCAGCGAGCAGTGGGAATGCCAGAGGTTGCAAGTCACTTTGGAAGAAGTGGTGAGTTGTAAAGGCCCACAAGAGGAAGGTGCCAAAACAGAAATGAAAATGATCATCCCAAGCAAGTTGCAAACAAGAATGAGCTGTTGAATTTGGGTCCCAAGTGTCAAGAAACAGTGTGCGTCCTAGTATATATTGTATAGTATATAGTATATATCATAATTTTTGCCACCTCCTAACCTTGTGTGGCTGCGGCTCATCCAGCTCTGGCTCATCCGGCTCTGGCTGGGTGGGTGGAATCTCATCTTCACCGTTATCATCCACAGGCATCTCCAAGCTGAAGAGAGAACTAGCATCCTCAACCTCCATAGGCTCCATAGGCTGAGTCTCATCTGCATCCATCGCAAATGGATTTTTTTTCGACGAACCACCTGCAGGACGAGTCCCATACCCAGACCATATCAGTATAATTGATCACAGACCAGAGACCAGGGAATCAACATCATACATAAATCATATCATAGGACTATAAACGGGAAAACTTGCATCTTAATACATGTTATGCCATAGGCCATTTGGGGATATCCAATCTGCTAGTGCTAAAAAATATAAAGTAATATTTTGATAAAATATGTGGTGGCAGAAGGATATATACAATCACAAAATACGCTTTGCCTTGTGGCACCGGCTCGGAAAAGGCTTGTGTCTTCTTCTCAGGGCCAGCATTCCTGAGTAGCAGCCACTACCATCCCACAACAAGGGACACAAATTCATCATACAATGTTAAGAGTGACCTGGATTTGATCAACCAATGTAGCTGCAACCATGTTAGAATTTATCAAATTTTAATAGAACCATAAACATATATTCTGTAGGCCCTACACTACAGGTTATAGACCTTGTTCCCATTATATACCCCATCAACCGCTGCCCCCAGCAAAGCTAAGAAGAGCATCTCGAGCGGCTGCTTCTTGAGCTCCACCATGCGCTGGGCGATCTTCAGCCGGAATGCCTTGACTTTCTCTGCCATTGAAAGGGCGCCTTGGCCAAGAAGCAGGAGCAGGATTGGAAGGTATTGGATGGATTCAGGGATTTGCTGGGCCAGTACTGGCATGCATGGGCAAGAAAGGGCGCAAAATAAAAAATGTCACGCATTATGTTATCTTATATTGATCGAGGTGCAAATGCAATCAACAAGACCACATGTGGCACATTCAGGTGACTTGTCCACCACCTCAGAGGGGGAAGCAGTAGCGGCATCTGGCACCTTTGCATCCAGCCAGTCCTTAAACTCCTGGAATTCCTGGTCATGTTCACCATCATCATCACAGTCATCATCCTGGGGGTCATCATCTTCCTTCATTGATTTGGATCGGCGGCATGAAGCCAAGTACTTGTCAATTGTCTCCTGAAGGGGTGATGTTGAAACACGGGTTCACTAGATGTGGATTCAATGTATGATACCAGTACCACAGGGTATCTTATAACAAATAACAGTTATATAATGTTTGCATCTTGTCCCATTTTGTTCATGGGTGAGCACTATTGACAAGGTATTGTTCTGGATGGGGCTGTAACTTAGTTCTAACCCTACTTTGTCCTGCATGGATGGGTCAAAGGCCAGAATCAAGTCATGAAAGCGAGTGTCCTGACAGGGGCCATTCAGAGGAAGGCCAGGTGTTTTTTGTGGATTTCAACCTATTAGTTTGATGTTTAACAAAAAATGCAGGGTCAAACTAACCAAATAAGATATCAGAGTTTCAACTTCAACCTCACCCAAACCAAATAAGAACCATTTTTTGACTTCAACCCAATTCCTTTGTCACTTCACCCCTGTAGCTGCGGCGTTTTACGAAACCAGAAAGTCTCTTGATCTCCATGCCAGCCTTGTAGGGGGCCTTGTTCCCAGTAGAGAGGCCACATCTTTCAAAGAGCGTTGTAGTTTCCCGGGTCAGGTCATCAATGTGTGGTAACTTATGGCCACTGGTCTTTCCAAGACGAACCAGAACTGGACGCATCACACATGCATTGGAAACCGCATTGACACGATTGGGTTTGCAAAACTTGTCCGTGTCTGCATAGACAAGTACACGCTTGTCATCTCTAATGCGATCCCGTAGCTCCTCAGAATTTTCCCATATCTTTGCCAATCCCAGGCACTTCATGGCCCAGAAAGGGAAACACCAGGCAAAGCCCACTTGAGTTGTAAAATGCTGTTGTGAGATCTATCCCCATGTGAACGCACAAGTTTTCCAAGAATGACTAAACTGTAAATTTTTTAAATCCTGTAACTCAGAAAGACCATCTGATCATGGCACATATGTTGATGACACCCACAGCCCAGGTGCCATGGATCCTTCAACCACCGGACCAATGAGCTGAGAGAAAATGGGGCCCCGGACAGCTTTGGCAGGTTTGATCTTGTAGAAGATCATCATGGAATTCCCAGCACGGGGCAGGCGGTATGGCAAAGGGAAAGTTATGATACCACAAAAAGTGAATACCAATTGGAAATGTTGCATAAACCTGTATTCATCAGGTAACCCATTCATCACCGGCCTATAGTTGACGTATATGCTAAAACTGGTGTTAAATGAACAGGGATAAAAACTACCAATTGATCTCCTTCACATGTGGCTCTCACATTTGGGCCACTAATGTCCAAAATGCATCAGATTCGCACCTTCCCTGAAGCCCCTGGAATCTATACCTATTGGATGAATACCCACATAAGATCCTCTTATAATGTTAAAAATGGGGTATTATAAAAATAGATATCTATTTTTAAAAATAGATAACTATTTTTAGATGGAACCAGAAATAGATATCTATATTTTTTTTACCCCAAAAAAAAATAGGTAAAAGGTTCAGTAGGTATATATGCTTGGAATGCGAGCGAGAAAGTTTCGCAGATTGTTCAAACAAAAATGTCTTCGATCAATGGTTGAACTGACAAAGATGGGGGTTCGACCAAGTTGTGAAATGATTTTGAGGCAATTGATTTTACGCCATTATTTTTTGAATCAGCAGAAGTGACATGGTTACACCAAAAAGCTATGAGGACTCACCCAAGAACGGGTAGAGAATTCCAACAGATTTCTTCACATTATTTTTCCAGTCGGGCCAAGTTATGACTTAAATCCTGGTTGGTGGTTTCAAACATTTTTTTATTTTCCACAATATATATGGGATAATCCTTCCCAACTGACGAACTCATATTTTTCAAGATGGTTAAAACCACCAACCATATTTTTTTTTTCCATGGGAAGAATAATCCCAACTGACGAACTCATATTTTTCGGAGGGTAGGTATACCAGCAACCATTATAACTTACCCTCTGGTAATTTAACATACCTATTGAAAATGGCCCATTTATAGTTGATTTATCTATTAAAGATGGTGATTTTCCATAGTTATGTTAGTTTACCAGAGGATATATGATGTTCCCAGTTGTTTTAAGCATTTTTCCACATTCCTATCATTGTCACCACTTTATCGTGGTCGATTTTCCATCATATTCAATCCCATTACCCATCATTACTCCAATTTTTTTGAATCCAGAAAACTATGAAACCTCGGAACATCTTGGTACCTTGGTGGCTTTTCCATGTTTTTCCATCCGTGCCGACCGCGATTCAGGTTTGATTGCCACCATTTTCTGGGTCGTCGTCATCACATCTTTTTTGGCCATCCTCTTGACGCCTGGTTTTGAATTTTTGTGGAAGACGTTTTGGTACAGAAAAAATGGGGGAAAAATGAAGGTTTATAGTTCTGGGTAAATTATAACGACCTCACTGTTCTCCCGAGCCCTGGAATCATGGTGAATGTATAGGGAAATCATCCCCATTCATGGCCGAACTATTCAGGCTAGTGAAATATGATAATTTACCCAGATAGTTGGCAATTGTTGGGAAAATCCATCTATTTTATTGGGTCTTTGAAGTCTTTGTGTCATTTTCTAACTTTGGATTTGCTGAAGGTGGTGAACAGTGAAGAAAAGGTGAACTATGGTTCATGGGGCATATAACGAACTAGCATGAACTAGCTATTGGGCTTTTAAACCTGGTTGGTGGTTTGGCACATTTTTTTATTTTTCCATATATTGCGAATAATAATCCCAACTGACTAATATTTTTCAGAGGAGTTCAAACCACCAACCAGAAACTCATTTACCTGGATGTGCGGTTTGTCAATGATCTTGAATTTTCCCAACGGGGAATTCGGGGATGATTCCCCCGGCATCAAATGGGTTCAAGTTCAGCTGTTTTCAGGTTAGTGAACTATGACTAGCTCAATCTTACATGGATACTTTAATCCTTTAGTCTTTTGATATTAATGGGAATATCTACTAACCAGCAAAGAATTTGTCATTTTTTGCAGGGTATCTAAGATTAGTGAACTATGACGTAAATTCAGCCAGAAATATGGCTGTGTCTGATGATGGATTGAGCCAGTAAGAATATGGGAGATATATGGGAGATATTTACCAAGCACCTTTTCAAGGGACATGTTAAGGGATATGGATTGTTATGGTATATTTCCCTGAAGTGAATTATATATAGTTTAACCAAATATCATTGATTCATGGTATAACATGGTTTATGGGGTTCCTCATTAGGGGGTCCTAGATGAGGGACCCCAAAATCCTACGAAATTTCTCAATTTAATGGGAGGAACTGGAGGAAACAACAGTTTTGGAAGAAAAATAGGACATATCTTTTAATCATTCACATTATATATATATAGTATATTATAGGATAGAATCAGAATCCCCTATTTTTGTACCCAATCAACATCAATCAACAAGAGTTTCTTGGACTTCTTATAGTCTGTTCAGTCTGTTCAGTCTGTCCACAAGCTTCATCGTTCTAAGGACCTTCTATGCCATCCCCTACTACAATGGAAGCACCCTGGATGCAGCCGATGCGCTGGCGCGGGAGGGGCAGATGGAGGAAGCCGTGCGCGTTCTCTTCGCGGGGCCCAGGAACCTGGAAGTACCTTGGCGCAGATCCGGAGCCTTCAGATCTCGAGGGCCAACAAAAAACATCAAAATGGAGGTCAATGGTTTTACTTTCCATAGCTATGTTAGTTTTATCTAGTCTTATAAGTTGATATACCCTCCTGAAAATATCTTTGAGCCTCTGAAAACGGAGGTATTTACAAAATTTTCCTGAGCGAGTTATGGAAGTTTCGCCAAGTAATGGTCATTTGCAGGAAAAAAACGCATTGAAAAGTTGAAGTCTCCTGAAGTTTAGAGAAATCCAAGTGATTTTGGATTTAATATGTATATATATACACGCATAATATATATATATACACATAATATATATATATATATATACATAATATATATATATGTATATATAGATGATCTACCCTCCCGGTGAATGTCATAGATGTGGAACCCCCCATGTACTTCATGACCTCAGGTGACTGAGGCACGTCTACCAACTGGGACCGCAGTTTCCAAGGTTATAACCCACGAGTTTTCCAGTTATGTTTGTTGGTTTATGTTGGTTTATAATACCCAATAGTGACTTAATATTGATATAAGATGATATAAGATGATATAAGTTGATATAAGATGATATAAGATGATATATCATGATATAAGATGATATATCATGACATAAGATGATATATCATGATATAAGATGAAAAAAGAAGATATATCATGATATAAGATGATATAACACGGTATATATATAATTATATATATAAGCTTTGTAAACCCAATAGCATCAAGGTATTCAGACCCTTCGTTGTGCAGCCACTTAAACAAGCCGAGTTTTTCGCTCGATTTCTTCAGGTCGATGCCAAGTCGAAGTATGCCAAGGACGAGGTGACGTCGGATGAGGAGTCTGGCAGCAGCCACTGGGGCTTGTGTTCACTGTGTTCATGGTGCAGCTTGTGGTTGAGATTTTCCATAGATTTACCATTGAATAGCTGGTTGATCTATGGTTAATCTATGGTTAATAATGGGAATAACAATACAATCATATATAATCAATATAGCTGGTTGGTGCTTTGGAAGATGAATTTTGTGTGTCCATTCAGTTGGGAATTTCATAATCCCAACTGACGAACTCATGTTTTTCAGAGGGGTAGGTATACCACCAACCAGATAGTGATGGAGTTATATTAATAGTGATTAATAGTGAACAATGGGAATATGATGAGGATATATAACCAACAATACAGGATGGGGCCCCCAGTCGGTTGCCTTAAAAAAGTGCCTCAATTAACTATGGTTTATGGTAGATATAACGAACTAGTTCAGGAGGTTATAATGGTTTATAAACCAACTTATAACTGCAGGGGGCCCATCCTGTACCCAATATTGATATATATATATATATACATATTAGAGATATTTGGAGATGATCATAATTTATGGAAAATCATGGATAGTATATGATCCCTCTGGTAAACTAACAGTTTGCTATTGAAAATGGCCATGGAAAGTTCGTTGATTTACATATGAAACATGGTGATTTTCCATAATTATGTTAGTTTACCAGAGGGTACAAGATTACAAGATGGTGCCCCATAGGCTCTTTTACTTGGGCAATGGGAAGTATCATGGGATTTTTTGATGGCATATATGACTTACTGGTGGGTTCGAGTAGTTATAAACATATTCAATCATACAAAAGGGATGATTTGTTGAGATGATGAACATATTTTTTTGAATAGGTTTGAAATCATCAACCAGTGTAGCTGCAGCGAGTATGAGACAGTTAGATATGTGGCCTTCCTCCTGGTTGAGATATCGCTTAGGTGCCATCAGGCTCCCGTGCCCGTGCCATATCAATGTGGCATTATCTCTCTGTATATATACTGGTTGGTGGTTTGGAACATTTTTTATTGTTCCATTCAGTTGGGAATAATAATCCCAACTTGCGAACTCATATTCTTCAGAGGGGTAGGTATACCACCAACCAGTACATATATATATATATATTATATATTATATTATATATATATATATTATATTATATATATATTATATTATATTATATTATATTATATTATATTATATTATTTATTATTATATATATTATTATTATATATATATATTATATCCATATTATATGTCATCATCATGGTCATGGTAGCTGGATAATGTATCCATATTGAGGGATGGCCCTCAAGCATATCGCGATTTTATCATGAGGATTTGCGTATATCCACAAGGATTCCCATCATATAGTAGGGATACAGCCAGGAGTTTGTTTTGAGGCAGAAACATAACCGTTTTCACACCACAGGGTTTAGTTTCTCTTGCGGAAAACAAACCTTTTCCAACGGAAGATCATAGGATGACCATACTGCCTGGCCTTTTTTCAGTACATGTGGCGACAATGGCTGGATGGAAAAATCCATCATTTCCACAGATCACAAGAGGGATGAATCTTCATTAATCCCAACTACCCTCTGGTTATGACTAACATAGCCATGGTTAAGCCATGGCCCATTGAAATAGATGGTTTACCGAACTTAATAGCATGGTGGATCTTTCCATGGCGAACTGTAGCAAATAACCAGAGGGTATGTTGGTGTTTTCCATGGTGAAATCTGGGAGCGGAGGCTGCGATTGACGCCCCTGTTGATGACGATTTTTTGGTATTTAAGGGCTTGTATGTTGAAGATTATTGCCAAAGATGTTCTTGGAATCCCAACCATACAACAAGAAAAGTGTCTGGACGACGTTGCGGCTTTACCTGAGAAAGTGTTATATGATTCCCAGTTAGATGTTGCTATATGATGCTATATGGTGGTTATAAAGGTTATATATATATATATATATGATTGTTGTTGTACCCATTTATGAGGATGTAGTCATAGAATGTAATATACAACATGTACTGGGTAATATGTAGTTTGTAGTATGTACTATTGCATATACAAAGATCAATATACACGATGATATACATATACAGAGTATATATATATATATATATACACAGTATATACAAATTAGGGAAAAACACAAATGCATGTCTAAAAAATATACATATGTATATATATATATACATATGTATATATATATACATATGATATATATATATATATACATATATATACATATATATATATATACATAATATACGCTATATATATAATGCACAATATATATATATATGTATATTTAAGATTGCATTTCATGATTTCATCCTACTAAGGACCTCCAGGTGTTTACCCAGCTATGCCCGCTCTAAGGCGTCCAAAAAGTGGAGGAAGTCCAGTGATTTTCCGCGGCCGCGGCCGGTGACGACTTAAAAAGATCGAGCCGTGCCAGGACCCGGCGTGGCTGGAGACGGTTGCGGGGCAACATGCCAACAAATTGAGAGGTTCTACCCCCTGGTAATTTGTTACATAGCTATTGCACATGGCCCAGTCGAAATAGTGAGTTTTCCCAATAAAAATGGACCATTTTCAATAGCTATGTAACAAATTACCAGAGGTTCTATGTTGGAATTGATGGATATTTATGGGATTTTTATAGGAGATTTTGTTGATAGGCTGATAGGAATTTGGGGAAAAACCTTCTGGTAAACAGCCACATAGACATGGAAAAACACCATGATTAATGGGTAAATCAACTATTTCGACTGGGCCATGTTCAATAGCAAACTGTTAGATTACCAGAGGGTATATATATATATAATGGGGTAAGTTGGATTTTTTTAAAATGAAACTCCAGTTGGGGATGGCTGACATTATGCATTTCTGGCAAACTAGTTGATGATTTACGGGAAATCGGTTGTACCACACAATTGGGAAATCGGTTTCACCGGAATTCCAGGACAGATCATCACTTCCGGTAGATCAACGGTTTGCCATGGAAAATCACCATTTTTTTAGTAGGTAAAATCCTCATATGATCATCTGATATCATCTGTCAGTGGACCATGTTCCATAATGTTCCATAGCAATCTTAAATTACCAGAGGGTGATCATGAAAATGCAAGTAGATCAAGCAGATCATGTCCCTCCGAGAACTATGGATTCTCCGTTGATCCTTGTTGTTTTTTTTCTGGGGAAAATCCGAGATATCTTTGGAACTTTTAAGATGAATAGAAACTAAAGATCAGATAAATGCCCAGATTTAGGATATTTTGGGATATGTTTGGTTCTGTGGAACATGACGACACACACAATTTTTTATGCGGTCGGACTCCAGATGGATTATCTCTCATGATGAATAGCCCAAAGACATCCAAAGACGGCATATCCCGTACCAAAGAACTGGTTGATCCTCCATTTGGGTGTGATGTTCATACTATGGATGGACAAGCCATCCTGCACCAGTTGGTAACTATTGGGAACATTTGGGAACTATGAAACACTGTAAACATGGCATTATAATGGGAGAAACCATTGCCAACTGGTTTAGGATGTCTTCCATCCACAGTAATTCAAGGAGTCAACGTTTTCTAGAAATATATCCAAGGCTGCGCAAATCAATACCAGCCAAAATTGGAACACACCAACATCAGGGAATCTACCCTTTGGTAAGCTAACATATAGCTATGGAAAATCGCCCATTTACAGATAATGTTCCCATTAAAACTAAAACTCCACGTATAGAAGAGTTTCAACTGCCAGGTTGATTGCCGGAGGGTACATTTCTTATATTTTCTTATAATCTATTTGGGTAAATTATCGCGACCTCACTGTTCTCCCTCACTGGAATCATGCTTATCATGGTTAGTAAGGATACTGTAACTATCCCATTAAATGGCCGCAAGTTTTAGGCTAATGACATATAAATACATATGATGGTTTGCCCAGATCTGCAAGGGGAACCTTGCACCCAATTTGTTCATCATCTTTTCAACCCGATGATGGCCACCTGGCTGATAGTTGATGTAGCTGTCAAAACTGGCGATTTTCCATGCAGTTGCCATTCCAAGAGATTTTGAGAATATTTTGTTGGGGATAGGGCCCATGGGAATGTATAGGTAACCGAAGTTAAAACCTGTGGTTCCCAACCAGTTGCTGTATCAGTGAACCATACCTGCTAATGGACGATGCTCCCATTTCAAAACTGCCCATGTCATTCCGTGGTAAAAAAAGGGCGGTTCCGAAGAGATTCTAAAGGTTCGCACCAACCTCAACCTGGCATGATGATCCCGATTGTTAAATATATATATATATATATACACAAATCTGGGTAAATTATAACGACCTCACTGTTCTCCCGAGCCCTGGAATCATGGTCAATAAGGGAAATCATCCCCAAATGGCCGAACTATTCAGGTTAGTGAATTATTATAATTTACCCATATATATATGTATATATATATATATATGTACTATATTTAATGTTATATATAATCATTGGTAATCAATATAACATATAATTCACATAAAAACTATATCATGGCGGTGTTGATCAATACAATATATCACATAGAAACTATATCATGGCGCTTGAAACCACCAATCAGCCAGCCATCAGGACCAACAGCAGACGGCTTCAGCTTCTGAAGCCTGAAGCCTGTGTAGGAATGGGGACCTGAACAATTGGGATTTCGACGAAAAGCTGGTTTTTCCAGACATAGATGGGAAAGCACATGAAAAAAGCAAAGATGAGGGTGCCATCAACACAAATGATATTCAACCTGGTATTTAGCAACACAAAGTGAACGTATCATCAACAAAGATGGCGTTTCCCCAGAAACTTTAGGGAGGTTGTTACACACATGGGGATTTTTTATTGATTAATTAATCAGATTGGGAGTCTACCCCCGCCCAAAGCTCACTGGCCATATGTTCACTGCCCGGTCAATTGAGTTCAGGAATCTCCAATTTTGAGACGGCACCTGAAAATCTGCATCCTGCACTTTTTCCAAATTTCCCCCAGAATTGAAGGTGCTGTCAAATTCACTTGCAGCTGCACACCTGGTGGTTTTGAAGATCTTTTTATGTTCAACCCTGTTTGTTTGGGATGATCCTTCTAGCTTACGTTCAGACCAGCCAGAAACTGGACCATGCTCTGCGGAAGGTGGTTTCTAGTGCTCTTCGGAGTTTGGGACAGAGCTTTGTCATTTTGATTCTGCTTGGTGGCTTCATTTGTTTCGACTTTCCTAGTCTTGGATTTTGTTGATCTCTGGTAATCAACAGTGGCTGGCAGGAAAAAAACAACAACAAATGGGAACATCATATATATATATATTATCTAGTGGATTGCCAGATTGATTACCAGAGGATATTCCCATTAACATTCTCATGTTTGTTGGTTAAACCATGTTAAACACCTATAAATCACTATATAGATCTATAATATATATATATATATATATAGAATCCCATTAATTCGCGTTTAACGGTTGGGGTATTATTGTTGGTGAACTTGCAAACTGGGTCTGAAAGTTGAATGCCACCAAGCAGCAATTCATGTAGTGTCGAAAGGGCCCACAGAGGCCCAAATACATCGTGCAACCGATGGGTTTTTTGTTTTGACCCAAACGTGAGGACGTTTGTGAAACTGCCGAAGTGAATCTGCAGTTCTTTCATGTTCTTTCCACAAGGTACTGTATATGCTGATATGCTGTGCGTTTAAAAACGGGGAAGATCCCAAGATTTTGGGAATTTTGGGGTATCCAATAAATGGATACATACCCCCTAGGTATCTTTGTATCTTTTTCAAGTCTCATTCAGATTCACAGATCCGGTTGGTGTCAGCCTGCAAAGGCGGTTGGTGACACTAATTCATTGGCTTTTCAACGTGGCCAAAGGATTTTAGTGACTCGGACTCGCGTGGCGAACAAATCCCGGCGATGCTGAGGTGTCGTGACTTTGTGTTTTTTTTTATTTTCGGGCACGGGTGCACGAAATGCCCAAATTTACAGTGAATGGGTGGTGTAAAGATGTATAAATAATTAATAATGAATGTGGTTGGTTTATTATTGCTTTAGTAACAGTACCTCCAATTGCCTATTTCTGGTAAAAATTGGTTATGGTACCATGGTGTATCCTTGGACTTACCATATTATCTACAGTGGAGAGCCTGGGTTCTTGCTCTGAATGGCGGCGATGTGAATCTAACCAGTTAACATCTTGCTTTTTGGCAGGGTATCGCCAAACTCCCAACTCCAGAAGTTGGTTACAGTAAATCCAGATTGTTGGATTTTTTTGCTATCCATTTTGTGGCTTGAAACACCAAGCAGCAATTTTTACAACGGAGTATACACAATCATTGCCGTCTCAAGGTAACTCATGACCAGGAAAAAGCCCAGACGAAAATATCCTGCCGTTCATTGACACCATTGTCAAGTTAGTTGAATTTATATAACCACTAAACACACTCGATTCAGTGGGATATTGGGATCTCATGGGATATACACCATCAACCAACTAGCTTTCAGAAATTGGATGAAAACAACCAGAAATTGGATGAAAAAACCATGAGACACATCCATAAATGCTGAGTCAGTTCGTCCACCAGGTTATGGTTCGGATCTTTTTTCGAATGGCGTTCGGCCACTTCAACGGATCCCAGTCTCCAATGAAATGGGCCCTGGGACGACCGAAAAAAATGGTGTATGGTGTAAGATTAGTCATAACTTATGCCCTGATTGGTGGTTTGGAACATGAATGGATTATGAATTTCCATGAAGAGTTGGGAATGCCATCATCACTTACTGGTTGGTGGTTTCAAACATGTTTTTTCCATTTCATATATGGGATAATCCTTCCCATTGGCCAATATGTTTCAAGATGTTCAAACCACCAACCAGTTATGATAACTTTTGGGTGTAATCATTGATTAAGTTTTAACATGTTTTAAGACTATAGAACAATTTGACAAACCATCTACATTACCCATATGCCCCATGGTGCTGGTATATTTACCTACATGACTGGTGCTTTTGTTCGGGCAAATGTTGCTTTGCACATTCCAGCGCCATGGAGCATATGGGTAATAAACCAGCCCCAAAATCACCATGGAGCATGGGTGGTATGAACCATCAAACATGGGGTGGTTTATGGCATTGTTTTTGCCCACATGGAGCATATGGCTTATGGCTAATATACCCTTAATATACCATTATACCCTTAATATACCATTGATATACCATTGATATGGCAGTGTGTCAAAACCTTGTACCCCTGTAGTTCACATCAAAATAGCTGGTAAATGGATGTTCATTCCCCTAAAAATGGTATTAATAGGTATTGATCCATACCCATATACCATTGATATACTTCTATCACTTTCTCACCACCTGTCTCTTCATTGGTAGGTCTTGTACTGGTCCCGTTCCACGGCGCAGTGGCTGCCTGCTACCGTACTCGGTGACTTGGCTGACTTGGCGTACGCGGGGCTTGGCGTTAAGGTATGCTAAAAACAAGATTTTATGATAGGTCAATTGGATGGTTTTTCCATGGTTTTCCATTGTTTTTCCATGGTTTTTGATGGTTTTGTTGGTTTTTCCGTGGTTTTTGATGGTTTTGTTGGTTTTTGATGGTACATTTCACTATAGTTCGATGGGTAGACGTACTATAATTAGTAACGAGGCAGTGCTCAGCCGATTTTTTTTTCTCAGGGACCCAGGGAGGTTGGAACTTCAGGGGCCCTCTGGTCATTTTTCACCGCCTTTGAAGAGGTTTTTATAATCTATAAATGATCCATTTGTAAACATATAGCTATAAATGATCCATTTATAGTTTGAAGAGGTAATAATAGAATTTTAGAATGATGCAAAAAAAGACCATAATGCTAGTTTACTGGAGGGCTACTCCACTTTTGGGGTGAACTCACCCACCGAAACAAACCGCCCAAGGGCGGGAAAGGACTAGAATCTGAGGCTCCTCTGCTACAGATCACGTGAATCACAGTGAATCACATGGCTCAAAATGAGGTAGCCCATGACGATCCCAAAAGTATCATATTGAAAAATGGGATGCTGAATACTTAAAATTGTTTTCCCTTGTTAATAAACATAGACCCTGAAAATCACAATTTTTAAGTGGAAACCAATCTTCCAACCCCTATCTGGCAGGGTCTATGTTAATTTACTGGAGGGTAACTTATATAATACTAAAGATGACAGAACCTCGCATTACGTTGAAACGTTTTGCCTCGCTAATTTTCTCCGAGGACACAACCTGCAGGGGACCTCACCAGATCCTGGATCGGAGGAGAGTTTTATGCGATTTCATCCGGGGGTTAGCCGTCAAAAAAAACATTTTTTTTAAAGGGGACCACTAAACCTTGGAGAACAAGTGATAGATGATGGTTGGTTGATGGTTGCTTGATTGTTAAAGATGGTTAACTTATGCTAATGTGGTTAAAACAATAATAAACCATCCCCCAGTCATCACCATTTTTATAGGTGGTATGTTTACCATTCCCAGTCATGGGTAGTCTATTATTGTTTTAACCACATTACATGGATTTCGGGGAAGTATGACATAGCGCAACATTTTCACAGGATATCAACCTGCTTGGTGTAATGGTGGGATGGGATATGAGGGTATTTGGCACGGGAAATCCCTGTAGGACGCGATCTGGATATGTTTCTGGGTAAATTTCATCAGGACCGAACCCTGTTCTCCCGAGCCCTGGAATCATGATTAAAAAGGGAATCATCACCATTCATGGCCGAACTATTCAGGTTAGTGAAATATTAGAATTTACCCAGATTCATGGTTTATTTTCCATGTTAATTGTGAAGCGATTTGCTACCCAATTGGGCATTTAAGTGGGAAAAAACAAAAATACTGTTTTCATTGCCATGATGTATTACCAGAGTGTATGTCCAAGGAAACGTGCATTTGACTAGGAAAATTTGGAGGTTTCACTTCAGTCCGCTTGTCCCGAGCTTACTACTATCGTTTCTGAATGTTCCCCGATTTGAGAAGGACCCTATATGGTTGTGTTCATTGACTGTATCATACTGTAGCTTTAATAATGTATGCAATATCACCATACACATATGAAGTGTAAATTCCCCACTGGAGGTATTCAGTCCACATACGCATGTTTATTAAGTTGCAACGTAAAGATTTCCAAAGTGAAAATCCCAAGTTGCACGGGCCCTCCAACGGGTCTTTTCAAAACCAATGGAGCTCTACCCCCCTTGGCCGATTTTTCGTATGACCTACTGGGAGTTGAACATTCAACCCATGAAAAACCCTTGGCTACGCAACCTTGGGATTCATAAAACATATAAAACTTATAGTTGATGAATGGCTTGTTTGGGAAATCATTCATGTCGTTTTAACAAATTTCCTACTCCAATGGTACCCAGCCATTGAAAGACAGCTCCAATGAGTTTTTCCAGCTGGTTGACGTAGTACCGATTCAACCGTTCCATTTTCCCAACAGTTTGATGTAATCTGTGGGGCCAAGCAGCCCATGTTTTAAGACACACCAACCATGACACGCCCTTGGACTGACGTTTTACGATTTTTTAGGGATTTCCAGATTCAGACATGCTGAAATGCCCATCTTTCATGATCATCATGATCCTGGGTCCCCTTTCACGTCCATTTTATGATAGCCATTTCATGTCCGCCCTCTCGTAGTCGCTGGGAAAAACTCCAGTTCATTGATTGGCCCAGACTTCCCATGGATTTCCCATATGGATTTCCCATGGATTTTCCATCCATTTCCCATGATGTCCCATGATTTCATTAATGATGTCCCATGATTTCCCACAATGTTCATCCATTTTCCCACTAAAATCTTCCCATGATTTCATATATTATGATATTATGTTCCATCTCCCATTTTCCCACCATGCTTCATCCATTTCATATTCCATTTTTCCAGGTCGATGTTCCCATGTGATTAAAAACTGTTCGCGTCGAACAGTCGGATCCTCGCCCAGGTCCCATGTGGCGTCCAAGGACTCAACGCAGGCTTCATTCCTTCCCAGAGGGTAAATGATGGGAAATGATTGGAAATGACGGCAAAAGGTATACCAAACATTTGGCAAATGGCATACCACATACCATCTGGTTATTTAACATAGCCATGGAAAATGGCCCATTTATAGATGGTTTACCTATTATAAATGGTGATTTTCCATGGCTATGAAATAACCAGAGGGTAGACCTCTCACTCCATTCTTCTTGTGGTTTCCAGCGGGTGTCAATGGAAAACCCGGCATCTGTGCGGACACTTTTTGAATCCCCTCGAGTGACACCCAGCTTATTTGCACACATGAGATTTTTGGGTATGGCTCAACATTCGGCACCCAGTTCAATGGCATCGTTCAATTTTCCCAAAAGCGAAAACAACACGGGAAAACCATCTATAAATGGGCCATTTTCCATGGCTATGTTAAATAACCAGATGGTATTTGGTATGCCATTTGCCAAATGTTTGGTATACCTTTGGCCATCATTTCCAATCATGTCCCATGGCTCGAGATTCTATTGACTTTCGAACAGATAACTCAGATAACCGATAGAGTCAGAAACTCTGTAAATCTCTGTACCATTTCATCCGGAAAGTCAAATAGCTACACCCATATGCTCCATGGTGCTGGAATATTTAGCAACATCTACCCCATAAATGACCCAGTCATGTAGGTAAATTTACCAGCAACATGGAGCATATGGGACAGAGCCTGTAAAAACCCTTTAAAAAAAACATGGTTCGCCCAGGCGAAGCTATGGAGCTACCAGTTAGATGTGCCTTGGAGACGATTTTTTGTGTTGAAGACAAAGAACTACTTTAAGAACATGTAAGAACTGGCCATATTAATGATGGGTTATTAATGGTTAATATATGGTTAATGATGTTTAATATATGGTTAATGTTGGTTAATGATGATTAATAATGCTTATTAATGGTTCATGGTGATTAATGGCTATCTGGTTGGTGGTGACTGGAACCATGGAATTTTCCTGGTTAATCTATGGTTAATAATGGTTAATAATTGGAATAACAATATATCTGGTTGGTGGTTTGGAACCATGGAAATTTATGAATTTCCATTCAGTTGGGAATGGAAAATCATCCCAACTGACGAACTCCATGATTTTTCAGAGGGGTAGGCTCAACCACCACCCAGAAACTGTTATGGTTGGTTTTTAAGACATAGAAAAATGTTGAGATATGTTGAGACTCAAATTAGGTTTGAGCGATGTTTTTTTTTGATGATTCGCATCGAAGATAGATTACTCACAAGTTTCTTTGGAGAGATGGAAATACACTGGTTTGTGGTTTGGAACATTTTTTCTTTTTCCATATATTGGGAATAATCATCCCAACTGACTTTCATATTTTTCAGAGGGGTTGAAACCACCAATTAGTTATTTAATTTAAATCACCAGAAATCACCATCATATTCCACATTTGCTTTTCACAAATCATGAGAAATCCACATCAGCAGCAACATATCATTTTTTTTTGTTTTTGGGGGTTGCACGGGGAGAAAACATCACTTACTGGTTGGTGGTTTCAAACATTTTTTATTGTCCATAATATATGGTATAATCCTTCCCATTGACTTTCATATTTTTTCAAGCTGGTTAAAACCACCAAGCAGCTTACCCTCTGGTAATTTAACATAGCTATTGAACATGGCCATAGAAATAGTGAGTTTTCCCAATAAAAATGGACCATTTTCAATAGCTATTAGTTAAATTACCAGAGGGTAAATTCACCAGAAATATATATATATATATATTAAGTGGATTATAATCATTATCCCATTTCATTCCATTAAATCCCATTGAAATCCCATTAAAAATCCATTAAAATCCCATTAAACACTATTAAATTCACCAGCAACATCCAGGACCCAAAAAATGATCCGCTTCCCAAAATCAGGTGCAACCCCAAGCGCCGCCTTCCCTGGTGCTTCGCCACACGGTCCGCCGTCAAGCTGGTGGGTGAACAGGTAACTGGAAAATGAACCACTGATTTTTGAATGAACATGTTTGAAAAACAATCATGAAGCCTACTCAAACATGATGATAAACATGATGAATTAGATTGAATTAGCTATTAAACAATTTAAACATGATGATTTACCGAGTTTTAGCATGTTTGGGGATTAACATATAAAAAATATCTAAACATTGATGTGAACAGAAGGGGTGCGGGGTTTTGACCCATGCCCAACTGGAAAATTGTCCATTGATAAACTGATAGATGATAAAACATTAAACATGGGAATATCATGGGAATATGACGTTTCTTAATGTTTATGCTGTAAACAAGAACCACCAGCTATTTTAATTATGAAGAATAGTTACAAACACTACATATATCCAACATTAAGTTATATCATTGATATACCCAGCATAGATCTTAGTTATAAATCCAGCAGCTTAGCTCTGAAATTGTCTCATTTAGTTTGATAACTGTGGGATTTTCACGTGAATATGATGGGATATATGACTTACTGGTTGGTGGTTTCAAGTATTTTTTGAACTTAATGTTTTCAAGCATCCAAAAGGGATGATTGGTTGAGATGACGTGCATAGTTTTTTTTTTTTTTTTTGCGGGTTTTTGGCATATTTTTTTCCACTGGGAAATCTGCTGCGACTGGGGAATCTGGATTTTTTTCGTGGGGGGCATATGTTTTTCTTGGGGGGTTCCTGAAGCAAATCCAAGTGCCAGGGATATGAGGGGAAATAGTGAGATAATGTGTAGGACTTCGATTGAAGGATGGTGGTTTAAAGGGACGGGTACTATATGTGAATACTATAATTCTCTTTTTTTTTGGCATAAATGGGGATATGTAACCATTGTACCTATATATATATTAACTATATAATATTACATATATTTTACATATATATATATATATGTATATATATATATAGGTACTGTTATGTATTTACCAGCTAAAACATATTTCTTTGCAGAGTGTGCAGGAGAAACTCCTGTTACCCTCTGGTCATTTGTTACAGTTTGCGAACTGGAACATGACCAATTAATTTCAATAGTGGAGTTACCCAGCTATAAAATGGTGGATCTTTCCAGTTCGTTATGTAACAAATTACCCTCACCATTTTGGTGCTATTGGTCTGGATAATTATAACATATTATAACGACCTCACTGCGACCGCACTGGAAATCATGGTCAATAAGGGAAATCATCCTCAAATGGCCTTAATTCAGGTTAGTGAAATATTATAATTTACCCAGATCCATGGTTTTTTTCCGATCAAACGTCAGCCTTCTGGGATTGCGACAGGACGAGAAGAGTACGGTGAAGACGCCAACAGCAGGTGGGAATCCGACAGGAGTTGTCGCTAGCGCTGTTTGATGAGCGGAACTGTATGTTGGATGATTGGATGATTGGATGATGTTTGAAACTACCAATATTTTCGAATTGAACTATAGTAAGATGAATATCTTATATAATATGATATAGTAAGATGAACATATTTTATCTTAATATGGGGATAGGTGTAATCCTGAATTTGGGGTGAACGCAGGGTTCTTCCCGGCATTGGGGAATCTCTATGTTGACTTTGGTTAGGACTTGACCCCTTATGGTACTTCAAACACGGAAAATATACCGTAGTTCTAAAAAAAGGGACATCATTGAACTCTACCCTATGGTAAACATACAAAAAACGATGGACAATCACCATTTTATAGCTGGGTAAATCAATTATTTCTATGGCCATTTTCAATAGCAAACTGTTAGTTTACCAGAAGGTAATATGGGTGATGGCTTCCAGTTCGATTCTTGGCGCATTGCTCAGCAAACCACAGAAAATCACAGGGAAATTTCATCTTCCAACGGATAGTCCAGGTTACCCTCGACCGCGCTTGGTAGTGTCGTGGGCCTAGGGATTCCAGGGATGTAGAGGGGGAGAGACAAAGAGGAAATGTGTCGTTTTTTTGTTTTCGAACAGAAAACGAAGACATACATTGTGGCAGTCATTTCATCTATCAATACACATTCTGATATAGATGGATATATATATATATATATCCCATGTGTATATATCTATGGGTTCACATCCCCATTTTATTGGATTGGTTTAAAAAAGACACAGTCTGATCCTCCCGTAAAAAAAACGGCTAGCAATGTTTGGGATCTTTAAGTCTAGGCTGATGTGGGACGGCGCTGGGAAAGGAACACTGCTCCAATGGTACCACGCGAAAGGTGGTGCCCCCAAACGTGATGTTTTGTTGGTTTAGTACCCATCTAACTATTGTATACCGTATACCATTGTTATACCGTCCAGTAAATTAACATAGACCCTGCCAGATAGGGGTTGGAAGACTAGTTTCGACTATAAATAGGTCATGTTCAGGGTTTATGTTAAATCACCATTGTTATAATGCTGATAAACCATAGTTACCCTCCAGTAATCAAACATGGCAATTACAAATCCACTATTTATAGTTGTGTTTGGCACTTAAACCATGTTTTGGAGATGTTCCAGCTAGCCTGGGGTGACTACCGGAGGTAGACCATAATTAACCTAGTAAACTGCCTGGAGAATCATTCCACTTCGTAACTGGTTATTTGTGGATAGTAATAGCCATATTATTTATAAGCCAGTTAGGGGTTTCCTAAGTCATGGGGGTATCCCAAGCTCGCTGGTTTATTTCATGGAACATCCTATCAAAATGGATGATTTTGGGATCTCCCCCCATGCTGGACTGCCTCACTAAGCTGGAAATTCACCGCTTACGATCCGTGGGATGATCCTCCAAGTAAGCCCTTATGAACTCTGGATATGAACTATAGAATATTATAGATTATTATATATAGATTAATATTATATAATATTATATATATATATATCCATGATATCCTTCGGGATATCCCATGTCGTATATCCATGATATCCCTCTCGAGGGATATCCCTGACGTCATCGGTCTGAGTGGCACCAAGGCCCAACACCTGTCCATGGCCGTCAGGGTTCTCGGGGCTTCTCCGAAGCTGGCGAAGTTCGGTCGATGGTTTTTTGAAACTTACGGATATCCAATGGAAATTGGGATTTCATGGGACTTAACCAGCAAAAATGGTGATTTCATGGGACTTAACCAGCAAAAACGGTGATTTCATGGGACTTCACCAGCAAAAATTGGGATTGAATCTATTTAATCTTCAGTAAGTTGTGGATTCGACGAAGATTTTGATGAATTTCATCACACACAACTGCACAAAAATCGAAGAACAGTGGGATTTGACCAGCAAGTGGCCATGCCGCGACCACAATGTGGGATCGCCGGTTTGGAAGATGTAAATTGATGGGAAGTTTTAGAGAACACCGGACCTATTTTTGAGGTTAAGAAGAAACATAGAAAAACCATAGAAAAACCTACATTTTTCTGCTTGGTGGTTTGGAAGATGAATTTTATTCCATTCAGTTGGGAATGTCGTAACCCCAACTGTTACTCACTCTATGGTTTTTCACAGGGGGACGGCGTACCAACCACCAAGCAGTTTTGATCCATTGAATCCACCAGATCTGTGTCCCTGGAATGATGGCTGCTGGTGAATTATTACAATTCAGCCAGATATAATATACCAGTATAAATAAATGAACATATATATATATGGGAATATATTTATAGCGTATCATAGCGTATAGATTTATATTATAATTTATATGTATACATTATATATATAATCAACATGAATCAACCAGAAGTTTCAGCCAGAATTTTCCATAGAAGAACATGACTTGTGAGGCCAACGGCTCTAAGGATGGAGTGGGAAAGAGAGACTCAGGTGAGGGGAAATCATCGAAGGGTATGCTGCATGTTCGACTTCATTGGAAAACCGGATATTTATTGGGAAATCCATGGTTTCCTGTAGATGTTCCCTTAAACCAATCTATTGACGACTGCATTTTTTCGACTGTACGAGATTGATAGGCATCAGTGAGAAACCACATACTGAAGCCCCACGCAATGTATACTGAACCCAGTGACCATGCATACTTTTTGATATCGTCCATTCCTGTTTGGTATGATTGAGCCAAATTAAACTTACCTGTTCTTGAAGGCAAAACTGAAACAACCAACCAGAGATACAACATGAGATTGGTTTGTCTGAAAATACGGTACTCCAAACAATCCTCAAACATCCTGTCGTTTATCACATATATTTCACACCAACATTGTAAATTTGGGGTTTGCCCCATATTCAGATACATGATAGCTATATACATATGACATGTTGAATATTTAGCCATCGCTGTTAGTTAAACTTCATTTGATTTTTTTTGTTTTATTGTTGGCTAACAAAAGCATCAGTTTCATGTTATGTATCCATTTTATCCCCATTGTTGTTGGGTTAACCCATGTTAAAGCTCCATTTCTCATGATATATTCCCGATATTCATCCCATTCTGGTTAGACCACCACTTTATCCAAATTTAGTATGTTAGAGTATGTTATATCCACTCTTTCTATAGACTATAGCTCTACTCATATTGGATTTTACCGGCATTTTCTCCACATTTTCACAAATTTACTATGTTTAAGAACTATTTCTATAGACTCTACCCCTACTAATCTGCAGGTTAATCTGCAGGTTAATCCCCCGTTTATCATTTGTTGCTGAAAAAAAAACAAACCAGCTGTTGGCTCAGGATGGCTCGTTCGCCGCCTTGTTGGCAGGAGGTCAGTTTCCGTTTCTGCCAGGGTTGCCCTTTTTCTATGGGGCTTTCATAAATCATGGGGATACCCCAAGCTCGCTGGATGGTTTATTTCATGGAAAATCCTATGAACATGGATGATTTAGGGGTACCCCTATATCCTCATATGTGGATATAATGAGAGATATTGGACATATCTGGGATGTTGCCAAGAAATGTCAGAGTCCAATGGGAATATTATGGGTATACAATGGCAATATTATTGGATGTATAACCAATAATATGATATTACAGCAAATCCCAAACATTGATTCTGGATGATTCTGGTGCAATGTGGTGCAGGTTAATTATGTATAATTATGTTTGTTGGTATAACCGCCACGATATTTACGATATATCTAGGCAAATGAGGACGACCTCATTGTTCTCCCGAGCCCTGGCATCATGGTTTATTTCAGGGGAATCATCCCAAAATGCACAAAAACATTTCAGCTTAGTGAATTCTTCTAATTTACTCAGATATATCTACCATAAAACCAAACGTGAATACTTGGACTTCGAGACAGCAACTTTGCAACGAAGCCAATTTTGATGGGGATCGAAGATGGGAGACAGTGAAAGGCACATTTTCCGACTAGCGGAAAATGCCCATGCTTCATATTTTCATAGGTAATCTGGTTGGTGGTTTTGGAACCATGGAATTTTATGACTTTCCATTCAGGTGGGAATTTCATCATCCCAAGTGACTTGAACTCCATGATTTTTTCAGAGGGGTAGACGTACCAACCACCAACCAGGAATATATATATATATATTAAGTGGATTATCATCCCATTCCATTCCATTAAAACCCATTAAATCCCAACCAGTAATCTACAAATGGCTCATGGCTTTTATGGCTGTTTTCTGCTAGTTTTGTTGGATCATCTCCTTTTTTGGGAAGCCACTGGATTCCGGATTCCGTCAGCCGTCCTTGCGCTAGCTGAGCTATATCAAGGCATTATAGAAATACACTCGCGGGAACAAACGTGTCTCGGGCTACCGTTTCAGGTATCAACTAACATGTCCACTCTGTACCGGCGTTTTCCTGGGGAATGCATTGCAACTTTTTTTGGGACCATTGACCCAAAAACAGCTAAC
>Ga0126342_10000614_pt1 | contig 41205 bp, 45 predicted proteins | sample Cyp1metagenome_FD_92528 | JGI IMG/M metagenome (GOLD analysis project Ga0126342, IMG submission 92528) | Coral microbial communities from Lord Howe Island, Old Settlement Bay, Australia - Cyphastrea 1 metagenome | ecosystem: Host-associated > Invertebrates > Cnidaria > Coral ...
GAAGACAACCATGCATTCCTACATGGCCGACCCACAAGACTTCCGGGAAGCTGGTGCACAAAAACTCAGCAGCCTACCTGCGGAGAAAATACATGCTATCGCTTCTGCTGCTGCTGCTGCTGCTGCCGCTGCTGCTCTTGCTGCTAGTGCGGCTAAACTTGCTTGTCTTTGCTTGTCTTATTCCCTGGCGCGCTCCCCCTTGCGTCTGCCGGGGCCGGCGGATATTTACCTATCATAATAATTATACAATATCCAGAATATTCCAGAATCATAGATTTGCTTTCAATCTGGCTACGAAGTTCCGAAGCCACGCAGGCAGTGCTGTTGAAGTGGATCGTCCGGAGTCCTTCCGTCCGAGCGTGGCGATGGCAGCTCGGAGAGATCAGTACATCCACTGAGAGAATGGAAATGATGGAAATGATGGAAATCTGATCAGTACCCTCTTGTAAACTACGTAACATAATTATGGAAAATCACCATTTTTAATGGGTAAATCCACTATAATGATGGAAATGATGGAAATCTGAGCATTGCTTACTGGTGCGTTTAACGCAGGGAATTTTCGGGAATGATCCATTTCATCACTAGTAACACTAGTAATAATCATCCCAGCAACCCATCCATTCCCTACTAAGCACCAGTAAGATTGTGAGCCCTCGATTCGGTACACATGTTGCATCATTTTGCTACACGTTTGGCCACTGAGATTGACTCAGCACTTGCCATTCTGCCCCGCTTCGAGGTATGGTTCTCCTGGCAGTCACCTCATGATGTGCCTTGGCAAGTCATGAGCCAAAGGCAGCACCTGGTATCGCTGGGTCTACATCACATGCAGGTTTTCACAGCAGCTGAATGCCATGTCCGTCTCCGTCTTTATGAGCCACTTGCCAGCAAATCACATTGAATGCTCATTCGATTCATTCGATTCTTCAACTTCAGATTAAACCATATTAAACCGTATTTTTGTGATCTTGCAGACCCACTTCAGCTGACTTTTCGAGACATTTGGGAACCATATATGCCATATGGCATCATGTTTTCCAATGTGCCGTTGTGAAAAATGTTGCAAGCTCTGCTTGGAATGCTTCCAGGCATGGCCCTGGGCTCTCCGTTTTACAACTGGTGGCTGAAGCTCATGGGAGCCAAGATCAGTTCAGATGCATTGATTTTGTGTGGGCCTTAGATAGAGAAACACTACAGAAACCAAATCATGTCAGGATAGAGACTGGATAGAGTGTGAATACTGTGATGTCACTGAGATATACCGAGATGTCGAGTCGAAATTTGACACCTCCCAGGACCCCTTTGGTGGGAGATCATGATATGCTCACGGTGGGCAAGGGCGCATCGATCGACAAGGAGGTCTAACTGCCATTGCTGAGGTAATGTGGTATTACCTGGTAAACCCAATGCCATAGACGTACCATTTGGGGATGGTTTGTACAACCCATAAAGGTGATTTTGGGGATGGTTGTTGCCATTGGCTTTGCCATACTTGGAGCATCTTGGAGCATCTTGGAGCTTTGAAGTGATCCAAAAAATAGTGACACTTTTTCCGACCAAGATAGGATAGATAGGAAGATAGCGACAGCAGATGAATCCTCCAACGATTCCACGGTGGATTCCACGGATTGGGGATTCGGCGGCTTGGGCTTCAGCAGATTTGGCAGGCACTACTGTCAAGCACCCGCTTGCTGCCTGCGAGTCGGACTCTGAGTTTGGCAGCACAAGATACCCTCTGGTAATGGCTGACATAGCTATAGAAAATTGCCATTTAAGGTTATTTATAGTGAGTTTTCCCATTAAAACTGGTGATTTTCCATGGTTATGTTAGTTTACCAGAGGGTAAGTCATATTAGGGGAGTACCTCAAATAGGGCTACCCCCAAATCATGGACACCCCCATATAAAATGATAATAAGATAGTCCTCAAAATGAATTTGCAAAGCTGAAGGCAAACCACAAGATGCAGAGCTGAGCACTCAGACTGTAGAAGATTGTAGAAGGCCATTGTCCTTCAAGGTTTTTTGGCCACCATTTCTGCCTAAAGATACAAACCATTTTATCAATGTTCGTTTCCTTACGATCCTTTTCTCCCACCTTCGGTTTGTTGGCTAGAAAGGTTTGACAGGGACCATTTGGTCGCCTTCAGTTCACAAGGTTCTGCGTTTGCAACAGTCCCGTGGTGATTGGAGCGGGCAGTACAGTTCCAAGCTTAGCAGCCAAAGATCATCACCATAAAATCACTACTGTTGATGGAAGAAATCCTGCACCACCTTGGATGGTTGAAACCCTATAAATAGTGGGATAAACCATCTATCAACTGGTGCAGGATTTCTTCCATCCACACTAGGAACTTCGAGGATCTTCAAGGCCTGTCTGTCGCAGGTGTCCCATGCTTCGGCTGTGGTCGCAGCGGAGACAGGCTAGTTGAGATGAAGGGATTTTCTGGAATCAGATCAGGACGATTGGTGTAGCCGCTGTAGCCATAAAATAGTCATAACTGTTGTCGTTTGTTTTTGGTATTCTCAGGTTTCCTCGATGTTTGATGATGTTTCCATGTTTCCTTCTCTTACAAATCATGATGTTTTCATACTATCACGGATTCAGCAGAGAGTGGCAGGCAACTTCAGTGTCCTTGCACCGCTGTCAGCAGCCTGGGCCTTGACCTTCGAAAGTATCGACTGAGACACCACCCGTCACCGGCCGTCGGCCATCACCGGCCATCAGCGACCCGAGAAATGCCAGAGGTTGGGCCTTCAGCACGTTTGCCAGCACAGACCTTGGCAGTAGGCGCGATACGACGCCGAGATGCAACCGAGCATTGAGATCTTCGGATATCTTCCATGATTTTCGAGTTCGAAAGATGTTTTTGAACTCGCACCTTGCAGGTCTTCCCCCACAAGTCTGTGGCCAAGTTTCTGTGGGACATGATGGGACATGGCATAAAGCAAGTGAAGCAGCTCAAGGATTGCCCTGCTGGAATTGGAAGGATGTTTATCCCACATTGTATCCCAAAAATGGTCAGGGATAAATGTGGGATAAACATCCAATATCATCCAATAAATGTGGGATATGTTATCCCAATTGTCTGTCCAAATGTTCAAGGCCTTCACTTGGTCCAAAGACGAGAATTTGATCAGACCAAGTGCTCGACCCATTCCTCGCGACTTGTCGTCTCCTGAGAGTGTGGCGACGTCTTGCAATGTTTTTGGAGAAGCAACTTAGTAAGGAGACTGGACTTTACCCTCTGGTGAACTAACATAGCTATTGAAAATGGCCATTTATAGTGGATTTTCTCATTAAAAATGGTGATTTTCCATAGTTATATGTTCGTTTACCAGAGGGTATCCATGGGTATCCATGGTTTATATATCCATGGTTGCTATATATGTTGCTATGTAGCTCTGTGACACATCATGGCACATCATGGCACATCATGACACATCATGGCACATCACACTCCCGTGAGAGTCCCATGACATCCACGGATGTACCACCCCATTTTGTTATATGTTTGGCCACCTCGCGCTCTTTTTTGGAGGGGGGCCGGCGGATATATCAGTAGCTCTCGTTAAGTATAACTGTATAACCATGATGCAACAGACACCGTCATAGTGTCCATTGCACATGGTCCAACTTTTGTGCATTGCTGAGGCGCCCGCCCATCATTTTGCCGGCATATGTCAGCCGCGCCATTGGCCGCATGAAGGCAGCAGCCATGTTGCATGATGCGTTCAATACAAGATACACCAAGAGGCCTAAGAGAAATTGTTGGAAAGACTTGGAGTGCGCAGAATGCATGGTGTTATGTGAGATGTCCGATGTTCGGCCAGGTCCATGCTGCTGCAAATGATGGGCTTTGCGCGCCCCTTGTTACTGGTGCCTGTGGTTTCCTCGGCAGGCCCGACTGTGATCCCTCTGAGCAAACAACATATCAGTTTCGCAGTTTGAAGATTTTGAAGTTCCCAAGTTGCTGTGGTTCGTGTGCCAAGTGCAGGCACTTGGTGGCGGCCTTGTTGACTTCTGGAGAGTGCAGCAAGATTTTCTGTTTGGTTCGTGCAGCCGACCCACAAAGCGCTCAGCGGCGAGTTGAAGAGGTGCCCCGAGTGGTGCTCCGATTTCAACGGACTGCCCAAAGTTTCTGCTGCAAACTTGACGGAGGTCCTCCTTTGAGAATATTGAGAAGTGAAGATGATAGTGAAGATAAGATTGGTAGAATGGGCAGATTCTCAGTGAAATCAACACAGAATCTCAATTTGTGATACCCAAACCGCTTCAGAAACCGCTTCAGGCGCTGAGCAAAATTGGCATTGCTGCATCTGAGATCATCGAGGCAATGAGGGTGGATACCAACAATTCCGACAACTACCTCAATGAACAGAAGGAGGATTGATGTAACTATGGACTCAGATCAGGAACTCCAGTACTTTGATAGATGTTCATTAATATTGTTCATTAATCTGTTCATATTATTTTGACATATTTTGAATATGTGAATTTGATATGTTTGAGTTCGAAAGCAACCAGAAAATCATGGTTTTAAGCTGCTTTCTGCAGGCTGTTCCCGGAGATCTGTCGCAGCGGAATTTCGGGCGGTCCTTTGTGGAGGTGCAACGGATGGCAGGCCATCGGCTCAGCATCGCAGTGGCGCAGGTTTTCCCAGGTCCGGTGGCTTCGCATCGAGGCTCCGTGGAGCTCGGCTCAGGTCGTGTCACGCACGTCTTTCATTCGGCAGCGCGGGTGAACCTCACCGAGCCCTTTGATATGATGCGAAAGGCCGCGACGTTGGAACATACCGGATAATATGGATATATTAGGTTACTAGAACGACGTGATATCGCAATATTGCATTGAGCAAAAGCACATGAGGTGATAACATGTGATAACTTGCAAGAGCTGCAAAGGTCAACAGGAAGTCTGTGTTTCCTGTCAGCGCCAGGACAATGTGGATGCGACCGCGCACCTTTTGGAGTTCTGCTCCATGGTGCGTTCAAAGCCGTTTCATCACATCTCCACCATGGGAGTTTTAACGTCGCAGTCTCGGTTCGGACATTCCCAGTCAGGTGAGCGCCTCCAGATTGTCCATCAGTGTCCCCTTCTTCTTCCTTCTTCTTCCTTGTTTCCATATTTCCTTCTCTTAGACACACAACGCAGTCTGGAAGTCTTGTGAACAACGCGCGTGGTACTCCTATATTGTGTAGAGTGCAGATGTTTTACCTAGGCACTAAGCGCTAGGCATCCAATTTACTTCAAATATTTGATTCCAATTGCTTAACAATGTTTAACACATTTGAAGCACAATTGAAGAACTTCCATCAATTTTCAACGTCGATGTGATGTTTTTCTTCTGTCGAGTTTGCACGCTGACCTGAGGCCAGACATGCTGGACCGCTGCTTGTTTTCAAACTTTTCTAATCCTACAAGTGCCATAGTCAACGACTAGATGTTGAGGCATGTTGAGGCGCATGGAAGTCTTTGTGTTTGCAGGACAGACATGGCTCTGTGCGTGAAAACGCGCCGTTGGGCGACATCCGTTGCATGCCTTTGTATGGCACAGGGGACCAGGACCGCATTGGGGGATGGGCAGCGAAGTCTGAGAAAAAACAAAGAGGACCAGTCCGATGGTGCAGCACGGTGCATTTGATTTGATGCTTTTTAAATCTTTTTAATGCTTTTCATATCTTTTATATAATTATCATCTTCTTCTCAACTTCTCAAGAGTGAGTTGGATTTGATCTGATTTTGATCTGATTTTGATCGCTGAATACAGGCCAATGGCTATCCGCAAAGCAAATGGCTCGCAGAGATGATGGTCTTTGAGGCGAAACAAAATTGGGTGAATCATGAGCCATTGAGCCCAAAATTATTGAACGCGTCACCCATTTTTCCGACCCATGTTTGAACCAAGTGAATTTTCTCAAACTGCACGGCTAGTGACAGCTAGTGTGATGCAGATTGAGCAGAAGGTAATGTTTGAAACTTCTACAAAGATGACTCCGCAAAAGGACGAATACAAAGAGCTAGGCGCATGTAAATTAGACCCCGCTGTCCAAATGTCCAAACAGAACATAGATTGAATAAAATTCTATGTCCAAATGTTCAATCTATGTTCAATAATTCCAAATCTCTAATTCATATAGTTATTGAATTATTGAACATAAATAATTACATCCAAGATTGCTCGAAACTGGACGACAGATGGATACAGATGGTGGCAACAGCGAAAGCAGGCAGCACGACAGGGTCTTCCTGCATTCGTTCATCGTCCTGGACTCATTGGTCCAAGCCCAAGATAGCCCTGGTCGTGTCGTTGGCCCATCAGTTGAAATCCACCAGGGGATGGTGATGGATGGTGCCTTGCAGAAAAAATGGCAGTGTTTCTGGCTATGGCATCTATGGCATCTATGGGGAAAATCTCTGGGAAAATCTCCACATTCCAAGGTGGCAACTCATTGACAGGAGCCTCTGCGGAAGATGTGTTCTTCCATTTCCTATCTGACGTGGCAGCATCAACAGCATCAACAGCTTGGTGACCGAAAATGGATGCAGCTTCGCCCCGATTTCGAGGTGCTGAAACTGCGGTGTTTGCCCGACATGGAGGGCAACAAGTTCAACTTGACGCCAGTTGACTGGGTGGCCAAGGTGAAAGCCCTAGCCAAATTTTCTGGATCAGCATCAGCTGTACAAGTTGTGAGCTCTGTGGAATTCTGCAGTGAATTGATTCACTACCTAACATTATTATAAAGACTCTAAAGCATGAGAGTCCATGAGTTTATCAATCAGTTCATCATCAGCACATCATTTTTGATTTCCACATGGAAACATAACTAGAAATCCCCACGGTTCCCTTTCCTAACAGCGGCGGCTTCTGTAGGCCATCGTGGGCATTGCTCTAAAAGAAGGCCGGTGGTTGTGAATCGCTATGCTAGCGAAGAACCCCTAAGAAACAAATGGCTGGAACTGGGGAAAGCACCATCTCTAGTTGTTTCGGGTTCCAGGATTATGAGAATGATACTGTATAGAATATATCAGCAATTGGCAAGCGCAACAAGAGACTGCAATTCTGATAGTGATACACTTGCTATAAAAACATCCCAAAAATATTGACGCAGTTAACAATCTGAATATCTGACACCAGGTGATGATTCAGAAACTGAATCTGTGTCAGACCCAGCTATATTAAAAGCTTCCGCTATTCAAGGTCAAATTGAAGATGAAGAACAAGTCAGAGAAGTCAGAGGATATTGCCATGGAGATCGATTTCAATATGTTCATTGCGTTCCACTCTTCCTGCTGTTTGATGCATGCTAGTTGTTCGTTGTTTTTGTGTAAGTTAAGCACCTTTCTTTCTTTCCATGTTGTTTCCCATCGGAACAATCTGCATTCTGCACCCTCATGGTGTTTTACGATTGGGCGGCTTGCCTGGTAGTTGCTAGATAACTTGATTTCGTTGTGACATGTTCCACCATCATTTGCCATGGGAATCACATCATTGACTCATGAACCACTCTCCAGGCTACGCCAGCGGAAGCGTTTTCCATCCCGCAGTGTGACATCCCCAGACAAAACGAAACGACCAACGGAGCAGTTCACTGCTGAGTCTGGCGGCACTGAGGCCTGGCAACAGCATCTCCATTGCTGACTTGACGGAAGTCTTTCAACTCTTGGGGTCAGCTCATCTCAGATCTCAGATTGTCGATGATGAAAAGATGATGAAATGATGAAGTGTCAATTAAGTCTCATGCCATGAAATTCTTTGTGACAAAATGATGATGTTTTTTGTATCTATAACTTGAACTGGGATTCAAAGTGCGAAGAAAGAGGCCCTCGCGCAAAAGCACGGAGACTAACCGCACAAAATCCAGCACTTCACACATTGTGGGAGTTCATGTTGAGTCCCAATTCTGCATAGTCTGCATACTTTGAGATGTGTGGATTGAGGTACCGCAACTTGCAAATCATGGATTTTGTGCTGACCTCAACTTGTCACAGCAAAAAGCTTTGCCTCGGAAAGCTCGGAAAGTGTGAAAAAATCATCGCGATATCATCGCTGGGTATTTGGATGTCTATCCTTTTTCAATGCAGCTCCGGGTTGCGAGTTTGATGGTTGCTCAGACTGTTAGATGTTTAAGAAATGGTATGAAATGACATCTGAAATGGTATGAAATTTGTGGAAATGAGGTTTTTGATTTGGATTCAGTCCCGATTTTGCAGATCTAACGGCCAGACAGCCACATCACCTATCATCACCTGAGGTCCAGTGGCGAGAGATGATCATCGCAGATCCAATTCGCTTCAAAAGCTGGTCATTTTGTGCAGCTCTTACTGTGGAGGCGCCGAAACGAAACGGGCGAAACGGCGAAACGCTGTAGCTTTGGAAAACAGCTTACGGCTGGCTTACGGTTGGATGAAAAATTGGACGAGATATATGTAATATGAATGAAATATGAATGAAATACAGACAGTGTAAAACATCTTTGACAGAAGAACATGTCTCAACATGTCAAGTTTGATCAAGTTTGATCATGTTTGATGTTTGTCATATAATTTAATCTCCATATATCTCCATCCTTTCAACGTGTAAAGTTTGGGTCAGGGACATGGTATCGACTCGATGGCCGACTGCACTGTTGGCGTGCAAGCGATGAAAGAAGCGGTTGGAGAGGCGATGTCTTGCAGATGTTGCGGATGTCAACCTGGAGATGCCTGGAGACTGAAAATCGTCCTCATACCCATAGGATCCATGGTGCTGCCATATATGGTACAATTAACAATAATATACCCCAAATGTTAGCATATATACCAGCACCATGGATCCTATGGGATATACAGTTTGACCACTTGAGTGAAATGTCGTCCATTTGAGTCTCAACCTTGTCAACTTGTGGAGCTGTTCGGAATCAGAAAGCAGATCGTTTGTTTCTCAGGTCGTGTTTCTTCTCATTTTCAGGACATTGGCAACTTCAAAGCCATCGCGTGCTTGGAGCAGCAAATCCGGTGGTGTGTGGCACAAGGACTCAGCCAATGGTGATGAAGTGTGTTCAATTTGATCCTGTTGGAAATGAGAGTAATTTACACGTGTCACTAGTGTGAAATGTATTTGAGTATTGATGAGTATTGTCAATGTTGGTCCCTTGCTTTTGTGAACAAATTCTGGCACATGAGAAAATACTGTATGTGCTTTGACTTCAATCGTTTGCGGGAGGCCTGCTTCCAGCACCTGAGTCAGGGACGTTGAGGATGCCAGATGAAGTCTGAAACGAAGTTTGAGAATGTGATGTAAAAAGTTAAAAGATAAACGCTCGAAAAGAACAGATCATGATAATTAATGAGGGAAAAAAACATAGACAATGCTGCAATGCGCAATGTGCTGCAGTACTCCGCAGTGCTGTGAAATTTTTGGTGCGACGATCGCTGGTGAAACCAGAGATCTTGCAGCTGGCGAGGCTGGCAATAAGGGTCGTTTGAAGCCCGTTTAATGAGCCCAGTGGTGACACAACAAACTTTACAAAGCTGAGAAAAGCATTCGCCTCTTAGGTCAAAAATCCAATTTTTTACATGCACAGTTTCGGCCATTTAGCACTACAAGTCATTAAAATGCTTACTTATACAGCAAAATATAGTAATTGATACTTTGCCACTTTCATTGTGGTTTCCTCTTTGCAGTTGTGTTGTGTCGCTGTGCAAAGACAGAAGTCTTTCTCGCGTTGAACCTGGCGCTGACTTCAGCTGTTAACGAAGTGCTGGGCGGCCGGTCGATTGGACCTGCTGCTCAGCTGATTGGTTGACCCGGTCTTAAAACAAAATCGGTCACAGAAAGCATTCCTGATGATTAAATTATATATAATAAATATAATGTTTGTGTATACTTAGTACACATATATATATATATGTATGTGTGTTTACGTTGATGTTGATGTTGATGTTGTTGATGATGATGATGATGATGCCTGTGCACCTGACGTGGTTTCAGCAAGCAATCAAATCAAAACGGCAAATCATGGTAAAAGTAGACGAATTATGAAATAAAGTGCAACTGAAAATGAACCAGAACGCAGCCTTCGATGCAAGTCGCACAGCATGACCCGCTGTGCAGAGTGACAACGTCTTCTGATGCGTTCTCCGGCTCAAAGACCAAGAAGACTTGGATGCACAGCAAGAAATACAAGATGACGATGATGACCTAGAAGCGCTACCTCGTGTTCAATTCTACCTGAAATGTGATGGAGTCATTGCGTTCATGCAGTGTAGAATTAGATTTCCAAGTTTGACAATATGACCTTCAAAATTTTTCCAGCGTCAAGCCACTTATGGTTGTGGTGGTCAAATCATAGTTGACCCCTAACAAAAACCTGTTGTGATTCTGACAAATACCGTCCAATTTCCACTGGCCACTTGATAAGCTGTGAATCGATGGGATGAGGTTTGAAACATTTCCCTAATTTATCTAATTTGTTTCTCTTGGAAGAAGCAAATGTTCCATGAAAGATCATGAAAGTCACAGAGAGTTCTACTGCTGTAACTGTATACTGCTGTGTTAAATCCAGCCGCTTTTGACATTGCAGCAATGCTTTGGCTCTTGCTGGTGATACCAGCACTCTTGCCAAGCCCTCAACCCACAAGTCAAAATCATATACAATTATTGGGACGGCTTGGCATTCTCCCCTCATTTTCCCTTCCCTACCAGGTTGATGATTCTTCGACTTTTTGCGGCCGATGTCTCTTGGTTCGCAATCGGCGATGCATGGCCATGCCCAGTGGAAGCCTGGTTAGTCTGAAGTCACCTGCAATGCAGGTCTACGACGCAGTGATTGTTTGGATGACGGCCCGGTGGTATCAGGTCCGGCGCAAGTGCTTCAGTCGTTCGTCCACATGAAATTTGCACATGTTCAATGCATTTTCAATGCATCCACCGTACCTGAAGTATTTCACCGCTGAAAGGTGGTCTTTCAGCGCCTGCAGCGGGGAAATCGAATTCTTGACGTTTCTTGCTGTAGCGATTCCTGCGATTCCCGCGATGGCATATGATGGCATATGATGGCATATGATGGCATGATTCCGATCAAAAACCTGCTTTGACGACATGAGGTCGGTATCGGAACTGCCACAGCTTTGGTCAAGAACAAGGCCAGACATGATCAGTTCATATAAGTTCATATAAGTTCATTAGGAAGGCAGATGATGGAAGGCAGAACTCAATCCTCTAATTTGATGACGCCATTTTCCCCTGTGCGTGTAGCATTTTGATGGCCCATTTTTCAGGCCGAAACTCACTCAGCCGAAAAGTGAGGCCGAACTCTTGGATCGACACTTGTCGGTGGTTGGAATCGACTACGAGGCCGATTCGCTAAGGCCAAATGCAGTTCCCATGACGGATCCATGGTGCTGGTAGACTAATGCTAACATGACTGGGGTATATTCATGGGATCCATGTTACCATATATATAGCAGCACCATGGATCCGTCATGGGTTACAGAAAAGATATGAAAAGATATGAAAAGATGGTTTCACCTTGCGAATCTCCTGTGTACTGTTCTATCGTGAAAGTGGGTTGTGCAAGTCCTGTGAGGCTGCCTATGTCCGAAAAGCCGAGGCAGAAAGCCGAGGGCGAGGGCGAGCAAGAACAAACGCTGTTTGTGGGGAAGAACTGAAGAACATATATAAACTATAACCCATAGGATCCATGTATAGTATATATGGTAACATGGATCCCATCAATATACCCCAGTCATGTTAGCATTAATCTACCAGCACCATGGATCCTATGGGTAATATAAACTGATTGATTGACTGCTGATGACGGAAAGTTGTTGACTCTTTGAGATTGTTTCATCATCTTTGATCATGTTTACACCTGGTTTTTTATGTGATCTATTGTGATCCATTGTTTTCCATTGTTTTTTGTTGTGCCCAGGCAGTTTTGAAAGAGGCAGACCTTTGGCGCCCAGCACCGGATGGCACTGAGGGATATCGGCCTGGAGAGTCCCTCAGCATGCAATAAATGCACCACTCCATCGGTTTGTTCGTTGAAAATGACCATAGAAATAGTGGATTTTCCCATTGAAAATGGTGGATCTTTCCATAGTTTTTTGTATGTTTACCCGAGGGTACTGAAACGCGTATCTCAATGTATCTCAGGTTCTACTGCAAGATGCTCAGCGGTTTCACTGAAATATATGCTGCGGTTTCTCAATGTTTGGTGAACGGTTAAGCATGGTTAAGCAATTATTGAAGGATTCCTGAACACTGTTTGCACATGAGGCCGTGTGCTGGAACGCTCCATCTACGATGAAGGTTTGTCGGAGCTGTGCTACGAGGCCAAGCTGCTTGTCATGTTGAAATTGGATGAAATTGGGGCAGGTTTGGGACAGGTTTCAATTCCAAGTGATTCCGAATGATTCCAATTTTCCAGCCGAAGCGTACAGGCAAGTGACAAAGAGAAGCCAAAGGGTGCTGTTCCAGAGGCTCTTCACTTCCTTTTTATTGGGGAAGATATTGGATGTTGGATCATGGATTTACTGGACTTCCAGATGTTTCCTTCAGTTTGGTGGCTTTGAGATACCCTCTGGTAATTTAACATAGCTACTGAAAATCAGCATTTTTAATGGGTCAATCAGCTATAAATGGCAATGTTCAATAGTTTTTTGTATGTTTACCAGAGGGTATCTGAAACTTAGGCGCCCAAATGGGCACCTTTCTTGTTGCGTCACCACACCAGGACCTGCGCTTTGATGCAGTCTATTTCTCTGGTTCCTTGACAGTGTCGAGCACAGATCCTTTCACTTGCGTCGATTTTCCAATGTTTAATGGCATTATAATGGTTTTGCTCTCATGGATTCATGCTGTACTATCTCACTTGATTCAACTTGATTCCAACGGAAAAGACATGAGAAAGTATGAGAAACTATGAGAAACTATGAGAAAGTTGGGGTGCAAATGGGTGCCAAGTGAGAAATGTTTGCAAGTTGCAACGTATGTTGAGCCTCTTAGACGGCACAGTGAGGTGATGCCAGATCCTCCAAGTGCGCTGAAAGCAGGCTGCTGAATATGACGATATATGACGTGTTATTCTGCCATATTCTGTCCACTCTAGATATCTCTAGATATATCTCTAGATATCTCCAGACATGTCCAGATGCTGAGAGAATGATGAGAGAATGAAGAGAATGGTTGCACAGATCTGCGCAGCCTCGATTTGACTTGCTCAGTGCTGCCGTTGATGAAGCGAGACGGTCAGATCTTCATCACCCAGCCAGTGCCCGAGAGAAAGTCCTCACCTCGTTGCAGCTGGTGAAAACCAGAGCCACTGAGCCACTGAGGACCTTTCAGAAGAAACATTCTCCCTTGATGGCCTTCATCAAGCCCCTGCGCTCTGGATCTGTTTAATGTCGACTGAGACGACTGAAATTCGTGTGAACTTTGAGTTACCAAAAACTCAGAACCTGTAAAAGTCTCAAATGTAACAGCGACAGACTGACATGGACTGACATGGAGTGGGTTGACGAGTCTTGCTGCCAGGATGAAGTACATTACGACAATCGATTTTGGACAGCTCACCACGGAGGACCCAATCGACAGGGCGGATATGGATCGCATGGTCTCCATGGGTTGCATGGGGCTCTAAAAGATGAGTCCTACGGTAGTTGATGGTTGAGGTGATTTGAGACGTATTTTGCATTGAAACAAATATTTGTATTTTACAAATATTTGGATTTCTATTTGGATTTGGATTTGAGGATGACTTGGCCCGCATCATCGCGGAAGCCGATTGCTTCGAAACCGTGGAGTGCTCGCCCCAGCAAGCTGCAGAAGTAGCGCAGCTGAAACACTGTGCAACGAGGAATGAAGCCATCAGTGGCTCCATCAACAACCACCTCCAAACAGCGAGACTGGTGATCCTCAAAGCCAAGCCGAAGGTGGAGCATGCCTCGCACATATCCACTGCTTGAATGCCATTGAGGATTTTGAGGGTTTAGATCCTGCTTATGTTTTGATGTGGTTGACTCTTACCTGGACTCATGTTGGGATTGTTCTGCCAAGTCTCTCCATAAAAGAACTATAAAAGTCTCAAATAAGTTCCAAACTCTCCCAGATCCAGCCGAGCACTTCCTTAACCTTGTTCTGCTCGTCTCGATTGGCTGTGCAGGCAAAATGAGTGCTCAATGCGCGTCTCAAGTGCCGCTTGGCGTGCTAAAGCATTTTAGCCAATTTCAAGCATATTCAAGCCAGGGTCGCATAGGGCCAGCATGTCAACATGGCCTTGCAGCAGAAACTCCGTGGCTTTGGGCTGAGCAATTACATGACTCTGTTGTAATGTGTAGATCACTGAGGTCACTTGTTTGGTTTTTTGTTGGTAGATACGGTAGACTCATGTTATTGTAACGCGCGGCCTGACGGACCTGAAAACTGAGGATCCTGCTGAAAAGCTTGTTTTCTCAAGAAGAGAAATCGAAGCGAAAGGAGGAAGAGCTAGCACTCCCTCCCCGTAGAGTGTGTAGAGTGTAGGTTATTTAATTTTCAATGTCATTTCAGCACCCTCAACAACTGCGGGTCTTTGCCTGCAAGGTAAAAAAAAATGGCACACCTGAAGTAGTGGCCTTGAAAAACGTTTTGGTGACTCAATTCTGATCCAAGCCAGAGTCAAAGTGGCTAGTCAGACACTGTGGTCACACGAATGACAGAAATTGGACCGCAGTCCTTGGCTGCCTTGGCTCTGAGTTATCGGGCCGATTTTGTACCGAAGGACCCAAGATCTTTTGTCTGGAAAATCGATCCCAGTGATTCCCAGTGATTCCCGCGATCCAATTTTGCTTTCAATTTTGCCATTTCCTGTCGGTCAACAAAAAGGTCGACGACGTTGCCCTGTTGCCATGGAGCAGATTTGTGACTTGGAGGAAGGCATCATTGTCTCGGGAGGCGCTGCTGTGCCATATTTGGATTTCAGATTTAGCAACAGATGTGTGAAAGGAAAATCAATAGCAGAAAGTCTTTAGTGCAAGGGAAGCACTAATGGTCTTCCAAGACAAGGGAAAGTGAAGACAGTGGCTGACAGTTCAGCATTGTTTTTTCACAGACTGAAGTTGAAAGAATTTGCCAAGCAATATCAAGCAATCCAAGTGGACTTGAGAGAATATAGAGAATCAGTTTCCAACTGGCTCTCCGGAGGCTTCAATGAGTGCTATGTTCACATCATCCTCCAGGCCTCTCACCTGGCCTCTCGGCCTCTGCTGCAGGTTGCTGTGAAACTGTTCGATCCGACCCATGGCCGCCAGGCTGCCGTTGCAGGCCTCGCTTGCATCGGAGTTGTCCTTGGCATGTGCGTCGTTCGCGACATACCAAGGCAGGGCCCAAGGGATCCCAAGGGTCTCAGGGTTTCACGAGATGCAAAAGCAGCTGCACTGGAAGCTGCAGATGTCATAAGATGTCATCCGCAAAACGATTCTGTTGGTGCGACGAAAAACTATTGAAAGGTGTAGAAAGGCGATTCCTTACACGATAGGAAATAGAACAAAACAGTGAAGAATATATGATATGGAAGAAAGCAGGGAAGAAACTACGAAAGAATATAGACGAAAATAGCAAAGAAAATATAAGAAAATAATGGGAAGAAATTAAGGAAGAAATCCATTATGTTTTGCCGCGGAACTTTAGAATTCCGCGGAAATACCAACCTCTTTCATGATCAGTCATTGTTGAAACCTGCCTCAAAGCTCGACGGGTGGGCCCCCCAGGCACCCCTTAAATATAAAGAGGGCGTTTTTGGCTTTCTGCACGTGCGCGTGCTAAGGGAATATTTGACGCAGGGGGCATGATATGGTTCAAATATGTTCAAATCAACTTTGCACGACGTGGAGTTCAGGGCATTTTCTACCAGGGTCCATCATGCTGTGCCGCATTTTGGAGCCTGGCTGCGTCGTATTATCCATCATGATCTTCATGCATTGACTTAGAAGTTTTTGGTTGAAAGCAGCCCACGGCGAGTCGAAGTGCTTGTGGACGCGATCCAAATTCTGAGCTTGTCCTGTGTGAATGCACACGCGTAGCCGCATTCTGCAGCTCCTTGCGCTTTGGCCTGCGCTAAGTTCACCATATCTCATCAGGTCCTACCAGGTCTGACCATGTCTCATGCATAAACTAGGGAAAACCATGGAAGAGAAAATAGAAAAATATGGAAGAAATCCGGAAAGAAAATTGTGAAGAAATTGAGTCGAAATTAGGGAACAAACTGGGGAAAAAAGACAGGAAAGAAGGTACGGAAGATAACTGGGAAAATATTTTTGAAGGAATTTGGAATTGGTTAGAGAGCCAAGGAAATAAGAGGAAAACTACAGAAGAAATTGCGTTCAAAATGGGGATATGACATGTTATATCATGTTATGGATGTGACTTGTGATGCGCTTTCTTGTGTGGACGGTAGTTCCAAAACAGCAGATGTGCGTCACGTCGTGACACGGCAGGTTGCGACTGCCCCGTGTCACGGGGATAGACAGCGCCCGCGGCCTTTGCTGTGGCCTTCTCTTCCTGGCCCGGGACCTGATTTTTGATTGGAGCCAGTGATACGCTGGCAATTTTTCGGTGAGTTTCCCAAAGAAAATTAAGATATATTAAGATAATTTATGGGATTTTCAATTGTTTTCCCATTTTTTTGGATTTTTTGGTGAGTTTCCCAATCGCAAGGTGACAACGGGATTTGTTTTTTTTTTGGCTCAGGTGGGCATTGCCGAGTTCTTGGTTGGGGTGAGTTCCAGTCAGGTGACGGCACCGAACCTGTGCGAATCGATTACTTTGCAGCCGATAAGAGTTGCATCTGATAGAAGTTGATGGTGTTTGTGATGGGTTCCCCCGGGGTGTTGTGTTTCCATGTTTCAACATTACAATTGCAATGCAACGCTAAACATATGTTACAATTCATGGATTCCATGTGTTTATGGGTTCTATGTGTTTCTTCAAGACACGTGTTCTGCTGTTCGAATGACCAGAATTTCGATGCGTTTGTACAGGTTCTCAACGAAACATCTGGCATCGAAGGTGGGTGCATTGCCATCGCAGTGGGTTTCCCAGGAGAATCAATCACAATTAGTTTTATAGTGAAGGCAATTGAAACCATGTTTTTGCAATTGGGAACCAATTTGCAGATGGACGAGAATTAAAAGAAAACATTGTTTGCAGTTCCATGATTGTATATCATGAGTTCGCTGAATTGTAACATCACAATGACCTGGACATGGATTGGTTAAATTTGGTTAGTAGGACCATCCCGAAATGTGATTCAAATTTGGGGAACTACTGTAACTACTGTGTTTCAGCCAGGCGAATGAAGCTAGATGAGATGATGAGAGGAGTTTTCATTCCATTCAGATTTAGAATTCAGTCCAGCCATTTGCATTTGGAATTTCAAGTTGCTTTAAGAACCGAACTTTGTACAAACCGTTCAAAACGAGAGCCAGATCTATCAAAGAGCTTGGAGCTGAAATGTGAAAAATGAAGAGTTATGACAAAGTAGCCGCCAAATACAAAATTGTAAACGTGCATCAGTTTGATTCAACTGGATGTGATTCCTTGATAAGAGTCAATTCTTGTGACAATCCCAGACCATCGGATTAGCCAACCCCCAACTTGTACAGCAAGAAGCAGCGCGGAAACATTGAGAAGGCAACTTTCAGAAGGCAACCTTCTCCACGTGAAAAAAAATAAAAAAGTTTTATCCACTCCTTATTTTCCCTGGAGTCTTCCGTATTTGAACTCATTCCTGTTTTTTTTAGTTTGTTTTGAAACCAAAGCAAATTCCTTTGTTATGTGATAATCTGTCAAGAAATATCTAAGTTATCTAAGCATAAATCAAGATTCCCAGAGATTCCCAGACAGTGCACCAAGTGCTAGTCGTGGCACGTCGCTGTTCGCTGTTTCTGAGGCCATGGCAGTTGGATTTTGGCAGCAGCAGGCCATAGCCTTCGCTGTTTCCACAACTCTTCACATTCCATGGTGGTTTCTTTCTTTGAATCTCTCAAGTTGTTTGTGTCTGGATTTGGGTCAATGTACAACTCATCACAACTCCCTTTGCAGTAGTATTGTTTTTGGTGCCATTCCTAGTTAAAATTGCAATAGATTGGATGAAGCTGTCATGCTCACATGAACTACTAGACGAACATTGGGTGCATGAAGATAGTCTCAATATAGACAGAGCACAACAAATGAGATGATTTTGCGGTATACTCAAATGAGAGCCATAGTTACTAATTACATCATATTACATCTAATTACATCTTACAGAATTTCGAAGAGATTTGATAGAAATGATAGACATCGATGCATCATTTCAGGAAGTGCGCCGTGGCCTGGGTGAGCAGTTCTCCTTGAAGATTTGGTGGCTGCTCACTACGGCTGCTCAGGTCGATGGGACTTCATTGATGTTTTTGGATGTTTATTTGATGTTTTTTTTTTGTATCATTCTTAAGCCATGCAGAGTCCTAATGCACTGACTGTATTGACTGTATCTGCAAATAGTTAGATGGAGTTTTGTGAATGTCTGGAAACCCAGGTCAAGGGTTCCTGTCAGCACTAATACGGGACCAGAAGAGGTTAAAGCCGATGCGGGAGTCGTGGTAAAGCGAGAGTCAAAGAGAGTTTAAGAAAAATATGAATGGATTTGCACCCCGTTCCATTTCCGCTTTACAAAGTTTGCGGACTATTAAGGGACTATAGTGACCAGTTTGCGAGTATCACATCTTGTTGTTATTCGAAGTGTGGATCTTCAAAGAGAACAGTTGCGGTATGTTGCCACAACACAGCAGCAGCTCGGAATGGCAAAGCAATTTGCTACCGATTTGTTAGGTCCTTGCTACATACGACCGTGCATCAAAGGACAGTTGGGTTTGCCTCTCAGCGAGTCCCGGCATTGCACAGCGACAGCTTGGACAGCTTGGACAGCTTGGACTCAATGACTCAAAGTGCATTGCAACCAGGAAGATCCAGGAAGGAGTGAAATCAATCACTTCCAAGCACTTCGTGATTTCCATATTCTCCCTGGTGAGTTGTTCCTTCCTGCTGTCTCAGGTGGCACTGGGATTCTCAGCTGGTGAACTTGTCCTTTGCACTGCTGCAACTGCTGCCTCCAACTCAGAGAAGCTAGAAGCTGAACTGAAGCTGTTCAAAGATGGCAGCTACATGATGTTTACATTATGACCATTTATAGTGGAATTACCCATCAAAAATGGTGATTTTCCATAGTTATTTGTATGTTGACATGATGTTTACATGATGTTTACCCTCTGGTAATTTGTGACATAGCTATTGAACATGACCATAGAAATAGTGGATTTACCCATTGAAAATGGTGGATCTTTCCATAGTTATTTGTATGTTTACCAGAGGGTACATGATGTTGACCATGGGTATGATCGCCCAGCAAAAAAACCACTGCGGCTTAGGCCTACTTGGTTCCTACCGGTCGTGTCTCAGGGCAACCTTCCTTGGAGGAATCTTCCGGGGGAACTCATTGTAATTCCCAGATGCTCCATGTATGGTATATTTACTTACAAAACTGGGTGATTTATGCGGTAAATGTTGGTAAATATTCCATAATATTCCATACATGGATCCTATGGGATTACGTAATTCAATCCGTCCACCAGTGCCCAACTGTATGCGTCACAGAAAAAAGCTCCAAAACTGTTCGATCGAGATGAGTTCCGCTGCACAGGGCGATGGTGGCATCTCCTTGGTGGGAGGGGCGCAATTCGCAAGGATCTCAGACTGGGATCAGTTCCACCAACTTGTCGCTGCCAAACAAAATCCTGAACTTGAAAAAATGCATGCCGTTTTTCTTTAAACAGCTTGGTTTCGAAAGCTTCTCAAGATATGTTCGTTGGTCCAAACTATGTTTAGGGATGCGTCTTCAAGCAAAGAGTGGTTCAAAACTTGATTGCTATGGTCCAATATTTTCGGTGGCATTCATGCAAATGGGTGAAGCATGGCTCAGCAAGGCCAGAACCATCAGCACTAGAGACCCGTCTCCAGAGGAGTGCTGTGAAATCTCGTTGCGGAACACTTGCGACTCATTTCTGGGGTTGCAAAAGCATTGGTTGATGGTTTTTTCCAACAGGAACACATGGGAATTGCTGGATGGCTGGTCAGAACCCTAGCAGCTCTGCAGCCTACAAAGTCAGACCCTTTGTCTACGTAGAAGTTCTTCAGCAGTTTGTTTGTATTCTTAAGCTGTATTAAGCTTCATTTTATTAATTTAATTGGTTCTCACCGGTGCTTTTTATTTCCATTTTCTGGATTGTTTTCATATCCTCTTGCCCGCTTGTGCTTGAGCTGAATTGCAGTGGTACAGAACTACAGTTGTTTCAATTCCAAGGCTTTCAGTTGGTTTACGCCCATTGTGGATTTGGCCTACCAGCGAGACCAGGCATACGAATCGACACTCCCAAATGTGTTGCATGCTATGATCATTCAGATCTTGACATAACCAGTGCACTTTTCTGGGATAGTTGGTGACACGGATAGAACGGATGACACCAGATCTGACCGAAGGAGCAGGGCAAGTTGGAGCTGACGGACGTCTATCCGTTGACGCGCAAAAACGTGGCAGCACGGCAGCTGGAGCGTTTGGACCAGCATTGGCAGGTCCCAAGCTGCGCTGATTTCAGACTGCACCAGTAATTCCCCACTTGAAACTTCCATGAACCAACGGGCAACGCAACTCTTGAACAGCAATCGCTTTGGTTCTAGGTGGAGCTTCGAAAAGAGAAACCGGCGCTCCTGTCGGCGATGACACGTGCCTTTCGGGTGGAGGCACAGCTGATAGCGGTCACTGTGAGCACAATCAGTGTTTCTTCCATCAGCACGACGCATAACCCGGAGTTGGATGCAAGGCTGTGTGCTCTTGGCAAATGCATGGTGTATATTTTCAAGTTTCCTGTCAGGTCTTCAGCACTGCTTGGGTGAAGTTCATCAACGACTGTCTACACTTCGTGGGCCCATTTCTGCTGAACAGGACATGAGCTGCATGACACATGGACATCAATGGACATATGGTCAAGCATTCAGCGAAGCCAACATGCAACTATCCAGTGCCACGCCGTCCGTGTTGGTGCAACATGTGGCAACCCTTGCAATGTGGCGAGGATTGTGAACTTTGTGAAGCACACAGGTTTCGAAGCAGACGAGGCAAGGCCAGTTGTCAGCTGCGCAACAGTCAGCTGCTGGTACCTTTTGTTGCTTCAGAAGTGAAGGTTGAAACTGTTCAGTCCAAAATGGACTGAATTCATGCCAATCCCTGAAGATGTGCACTTGTCGTATCTTGCCATTCTATCCTCGAAAACTTTTCAAGCAGATAATGTACATTAATGTACTGTCAAAATCCATACAGATATTCAACACACAACTGTTTATCCTTCAGAATTCTCTTTCTTGCCATGCCGCCATCGCCAGCCATTGTGGATGGGCTATGCCTACGCCATCGGCATGGTGCTCTCCTCTGCCTGTCAGGCTCATCAGAAGATTTTTAACGGCCAATAAAGAGAATAAAAGCCATAGCCCAAAGCAGAGCTGAAGCAAGCTAGATGACAATATGATGCGTTTACAGACTTTCCCTGGCACAATCCTTCACATGGCACTGATAAGGAGTATATAAGGAGTTTGTTGGTGACTCCCGTTGATTCGATTTCGATGCAGGCCTTCTTGATGGCTCACTACTTCCAAGGTGGCTATCAGTCAAGAGCTCAGAGGTTGCGAATTTGCATCGAAGCCGCATCGATGTCCTGCATGCCGCACAGGACAGGTATGCGTTTGAGGACGGGCCTCATCTTGATGTCCTACAGCAAGGCGCATGCTGCGCACATGCTGCACATGCTCAGTGGGCTGCAGCTTGTGCTTCGTCCTGCCGCTGTGCTTTTGTGTTTGTTTCGAAGCTCAGGTGTTTTGTGTTTGTTCAGGATTTCAACCTTGACTGTTCAGATCTGTGACAGGCTCTGCGAGTATTACCCTGGGCAACACCTCCAAAGGAGGAGCCCCCAGAAGAACCCCAGCCACAGAGACGTTGCTGCAAAAAGACGTTCATTCCTCAGAACTCTTAGACAATTCATTACTCTTCATGACTCTTCATGACTCTTCCACTTGCAGCTACACATCATTACACATCATGACTCACAACTTTTCACAGAATCGAGATGAATGACTCAACTGGTGGAGCTTATTCGAGGCCAAAGAAGAAGCCCGCTCTGCCAACCGGGGGCATGGGGTGCTTGACTCAGGGCCTTGCTCCAGTTCGATGTGAAGCCCTTAAGGAAAAATAAGGAAAAGAAGCCGACATATTAAAGACTTTTCTGGTAAGCAGAGTTTAAAAAAACCTGGAGAAAGTGGAGATTTGCCTGACTTTGAGGCAAATGACGAACATCATTTCTGCTGACACGGTCAGGGGCTTTTTTCTCCTTGATCCATTGCTGTCCCAGTCAAGACATTTCTTGGTTTATCAACGAGCAACCAGAATGTATCTTGTCCACAAAGATGAAGCAAAGCCTGCTAGAGTGGAGAAGCTTGGAAATGAATGCATTGAATCGCGAGATATTGTGACGTGATTTCGATGATTTCGATGCGGCAAATGCTGCTTAAAGGACAAATTCACCTTCTTGATGCCGTACTTCAACCTGATTTGGTCGTGTCCTTTGCAGGTGGGATGGGGTGGGAAGTTTTCACGAAGGCAATGAGTTGTGAGTTGCGGTTGTGCCACTACGCCAGATCGTGATTTGCTTCTTCATGCTTGCGCACTATGTGCAATGGGCACTGTTCGCTGGAGTTTTCGCGGCTCGGAAAAAACATCGGGACTTGTCATATTCCACGTGTTTGGACCATCATCATATATCATCATCCAGTGCAGGGGAGAATCATGCGGAGAACCATGCTGAACCATGCTGAATGATTGACAACTTGAAGTTTTCCAAGGTAATGATTATCTTCACGATCGTCTCCAGCACCGTTGCGGGAAAGGCCTGCCAAGTTGCCGTTGCTGGAATCTCCCAAAACCGCTGCTGCTAGGCTCGAAAAATTCAACAAGAAGCCATGAAGGCCAAAGACCCAAAGATCATGCGCTGAATATTTTGGTCATAATTTGGTCAAGTTTCTTTTTGAGATCTTTTTGAGTTTGTGTTCAAAGTGTTGATCTTCTTCACATGCAAGGTGTGCATTCTTTTCTGTTTCTTGTGATAGCTTTAGATCCCAGAAGCTAAGGCCAAAGATGAAAGGCTGAAGATGGAAGTGGAACTTTTGAAGTCTTTGTCTCAATATATGATGCATAGTGTGAAAATAGACGCAGGTTGTGTTTTGTTTCCTGTCGATTGCCTGTCGATCCATAACCTGCTGTCCTATCAGCAGTCAGGATCGTGAAGATCATCAAGTTCTATGCTTGGGAAGTGGCCATTGAAGAACGAGTGAAGGAACTAAGGAACAAGGCAAGGGTACTGTGAGATATTGTGAGATAGCCGAGATGGCCAGTTGTACAGCAGTGTCATGCATTTCTTCTGGCCATGTTGCTGGTGGACCGATTTAATTTGTGTTATTCGCTGCTGCAGGAATTGAAGCTGCAGCTGCGCTACAAGCTTTGGAACGTGGTCATGCCCTTTGATTTCTAATGCGGGAGAATTTAGAGATTTGTATCACTTATAGTACAGCATGATCTCAGAATTTGCTAAGTGCATCAAGACTCGTTGGGTCCTCCAGAGTGAGAGAATCTAAGACCTGAACTGTTTTGAGGCGTTGTTCCTTTCCTTCTCTTTGTCGCCTGTCTTGGTTGCCCTGGGAACCTTCGCATGCTACACGTCGGGGGCTAAAGCCCTGCGATCCATCCTTGAGAGTATGATTTCAAAACATTCTCATCGCCTATTTGAAAAGGCACTGGCAATTGGAAACTGGTTTCCGAAGAATGCAACCCTCAAAACTCTCAATATCAATAAGATTCAACAAGTAAGTTATGCCAAACTCTGCCAAAGCCGTTTGTACGTGAAAGCTTCGGATCCAGCCTCACGCTTTCGGATAAGTTTTTGGTGCTATCTGGGGATGGGTCAAAACCCTGGTACCTAGTGAACCTCAAAATAACTGGTAAATGGATGTTCATCCCACTAAAAATGTATCTACAGTATAGGTATTGACCCATACCCATCTCAGTTTTGATTTGAGCATTTTGAGCTCAGGCTATTGCAGAAGAAGACTTTGGATGCTGCCAGGGACTCGTACAGAGACATCATGAGACATCTAAGACCCACAATTCTTCACGTCACTTCAGCTCGGAACGAACAAGGGACGAATGGCGCAACGGATCGGGACGAATCTGGGACATCATGAACCAAATTTCATTAAACCAATTCACTCATTGAAACTGGTTTAATGAAATTTGGTTTAATTCAAATCGAAGCGCAGAAGTTGTCTGTACTTGGCCCACGAAGTGAAAGTCGACACGCGAGGCGACTGCCTTCACGGCGCTGAGTTTGTTCAACATTTTGAGCTTCCCCTTGGGTGCAGGACTTAGCATGTCTAAAACAAAAAGGCCAAATGTATCCAAATGTGGGAATGACATGGAATGAGAAATATAGATATAAGATGATATAAGACAAATATCCAATGTGGGAATGAGAAATTTATCTATTTTCAATTATTTTCATGGAATGTCCAATCTTGGCAGATGGATTGGCACTGAAAAATAGATGGAAAATGGATCCGAGGTGCCATGCCGATGCCATGTCCTCGGTTTCTGTATCTCCCATCACCATCACCCATCTCTCCCTGCTGAACTTGAAAGCTGTTTGCCAGGATGGCACGGTTCTTCATGGAGGCAAGTGAACATGACAAACAAAGAATAAAAACATATAAAAAACATATAAAAACCAACAAAAAAAAAGACAAACGACAAATCATCCTAGCTGTTGACGAGCAATGAACTGGTATGGTGAAGTCAACGATTTTGAATGTGAGTCGATGTGGCTTCCGTCACGTTCTGTCATGTTTCATGATGCTTTGGGGATTCAGGCTGCCGTCGCCAAAGACCGCATTGAAGCCTTCCTGCTTTCACCGGAGGTGTAAAAACCATGATAAACCATGTGTTTTTTGCAGATCATGGTGACATCATGGTGACACTTTGAGATCCTGGCAGGTCTCGGCTCGACCCTCCACAGTCCCCGATCCGAAGATGGCCTTGCAGCTGCAGTCCAAGCTGGAGTGGCCAGGGCCAAAGTCGTGGCGAATCTTTGGTGAATCCTTCAGAGAATCACAAACTTCAGGAAGGAACGTAGGAACAAAAGTAGGTGTACAGAGGATTGGCACATGAATCTAGGTGTAAGAAAACTCTGCATAGTATGGTCCAAATATTGCTGTGATTTTGTTGCATGCCAGTATCGATAGTTATGTATGATGGATTTCATATATGATTTCATTGTTTCGGTGTCTTCTTTGCATCTAAACCAGGGGTTGGTAACTGTCCCATTTTGGGAATATTGGACATCACCTTATAGTAGTCATTATAGACCATATACCTAATGATTGGGTGATGTTCAATGGGGACATTTAATGACCCATGGAAACTGTGTCCTGTATGTTTGCTCTCAGACTCCTAGTATCCCCTAGTCCATGGTCAAGCCTCGGTCTTAATGCCGAATCGAGTGCAGTGGAGGCCAGACAAGAGCGTGTTGCTGGAACAGGCGGGTCTGAGTGATGATTTGCAGCACACCAGAATGGGTGACTTACTGCACTCACCATCCCAGCCACGAGTTCACTACGATTATCACTCCCTTTCTGCGCTCCTCCATTCACCCAGTCACTCATATGATCCAATTCATCCCAGATATTCATGGACGGTTCCGAACTGTTGCAGTCGCTCGTCCATGGTCGTCAACACACCTTTTTAACCTTTGGGCACCAGTTTTCCATAGTTTTCCTGGTAGCTCACATCCTGGTACGATTGTGTTTTTGCAGGAAGCACTTGGCGCCAGGTCGACATTTCAGTCAAGAAAGGAGAGATGCTGGTGATTGTAGGAAAGACAGGCGCGGAAGGAGGATCAAATTCGAACAAGGCAAAAAGTAAGAGAAAAAACATGGTTTCCTCATCAGGATCCACATTTGATTGTTGAGGCGTTGGCAAATCTGGGCCAGTGGCTTAAAACGGAAACTGCTACACAGGAACCCCATTCACAGCGCAACACATTGCGGCCAAAAAGAACAGATTTGTCTGGCAGACACAATTGGAGTTTCTTTTCGTTTGAGCTGTGGGTATATCGCGTGGGGTTATGGTGTAATTTCACGCGTTTGATAAAATGGATAACCTCTCGCCAAACTACAACTTACAACTGTGATTGGGGACAGCCATCAACCAGTTTTCTGAAATTAAGACAGCTTCAAATCACTTGCGCACTGCAAAAGCGTTGCCGAAACCAAAACTGAGGCTTTTATATGCAATGCTTGGTGAGCTTCCCATTGCCACTGACGCTGGCAAGCAGGGTCCTAAATTTGCTATGCAAAGAAAACAAATCTTTCGAGCTGGCAGTTAGTTGGAAGTCCATCCAAATTAGATGGAGAATCTTGAGGCTGAGGACGAAAAGGATGAACCAAACATGAACTGACCATGGGTGATTTCAAGTGATTTCTCAACCTGTTTGAAAATGAGATTCTACCAGGTTCCCATGCCCCGCATCCAACCGCCATCACTGAGGGCCCATCTCACCGGCAGCGTAGGATATTGCTCGCAAAATGCTTGGGTTCGAAGCTGAAGCAGATGACCAGACCTTGTTCGAAGCAAATCTGCCAGAATTTACCATGAATTTACCATATGTTGTGACCAATTTGGGACACACTTGAGCAGAGAAAGTACACGGCGACGCGCTGAGATTCGCAACGCAACACTTCGAGACAATGCTCGTGCCTCAAAGAGCAGCGTTGTCACGTCAACTGTGACCTCTCTGTCACCGCTTCTGACAGATGTACACATGTTGTGATCACATTTTATTGCTGGTCGTTGCTCGTCGTTGCTGGTCGTTGCTGGTTGTGTCTAGATTCGGTTTGGTTTGCCACCGGCGCCGTCTCAGATTACAAGTTCTTCCTCTGTGGAGCACGATGATCGATACGAGGCGGTCGCTGGGTCGCTGTCAATGCCCCCAGAACCAACGTAGCAGGTTCTCATTGGGGCCAGCATTGAGAAATATTGAGAGCTTGGATCAGTGTAGAGATGGTTCGTTCGGACATGTTAGGACCACTTGACAGTTCAGGTTTGCAGTCACTTGCCTCGTACGTTGAAGGCAGTCTTGGATGCATGCGCCTTACGTGCAGATCTCCATGTGCTCTCCTGAGGGTCCTGGTTTTGAGGTTTGGGAGCTGGGATGGTTTCGATTTTTGACGATTTTTGGTGAATGGAAAAATGCCAAAAAGGGTGACTTTTTGCTTCAGGTCCTACCTGATGGCGATCAGACCGCCATCGGCGATCGTGGCATCAATCTGTCAGGTGGTTTCCATCGTGGCATCATGTGGCATCATGTGGCATCCTACCATTGCTTTTTGCACTGCTTCACAGGTGGCCAAAAGCAGCGAGTGGCATTGGCCCGTGCTGTCTATGCGAATCCAGTCGGGCGCACAGATCTGCTGGGGTTGTTACCGGTTTCTACCCACTGGTTTCACCATGTTCCCTAGCTGCTCTAGACACCAAGGACATCTACATTTTGGACGTTTCAACCTCAGTGCAGTTGTGACTTAAGGCCACTGGAGTCAGTGCATCCTTTGTCAGTTGGGTGGATCAAGGATGTGCTGTCCGCCCTTGACAGTTGGCAACTGAGTCTAGTTTGCACAATTTTGCACATGTTTGCACCAATGCAACGTGTTCCGTTCTCATAGTTGTCATGGTGTTGAACCGTACAAGAGGTTCTGAAGTTTTCCCAGCTGGTCAGATTGTTTCCGAGTTTTCTTATGTTTTCTTTAGTCTTTGAAATCCTTTTTCTTCCTTTGAAACATGTTGAAACCTTACATGTTACCTTGGTATTGTTCCTGAGATGCACGGAGGATGCATCGGAATGAGGTCACGTGACGACTCACATTTGTGAGAACCTGCTGCGTGGGCCGCTATTGGTCCCTTAGCGAAGTTCCGAGGGCGTTCCGACGCACTTGACTATTGGAAGTGCGAAGTATGCTTCAGAGTACTTGAAACAAGACCGTTTGCTGATGGATCAATGATGGATCAACTTGGGATTCTTTATCCCAAGTACCCAACTGATAAACTTTGCTGTGTACTTTGCGGATAACTTGTGTGTCTATGTTTTATTCACTGATGGAAATCAGATGCTGCATGCTGCCTCAGGCTGGCAAGACAGTGATTCTTGTTACGTCTTGCGCTGAGAAGTCCAACAGCACTGATGCTGACTGGACAGTGAAATTCCTTGGTGACTGGAGGAGTACCGAGAGAGATGGTTTGGTCAAAATACGCATCATGGCAATGAAATTCTACCGCATGATGGCCTTCACATTTTTGAGTCCGGGATCAAGAAACAGGGTCAAAAAAACAAAAACATATTTATTTCTATAACCCATAGGATCCATGGTGCTGCTATATATGGTGTGCCATGGATCCCATCAATATACCCCCTTCATGTTAGCATTAATTAATACCAGCACCATGGATCCTATGTCTATAATACAGTCGTCCAACGAGAGTATCTATTGGGTCATCTGAGACATGAAATTGCCTTCGCAATCCTGCACCGGAGCTGCCTCTAGGCACTCGCCCAAAGCTGTCCCTTTGGCCAACAGGGTGGTCTGCTTGGAAGACAAGAAGGCCACTCGCTGATGCATCAACAACTAAATAGTGACCTGGGTTTTGTTTAAGGTGATTTTTTATTTTCCCAATAGGAAATCCACCATTTGGGGAACCTATAGTGAAGATTTTTAATTTTTTGGAAACCCCTTAAGCAAATCCAAGTGACTAAACGATGCACGCCAATCCATCTGGGTATCAAAGCGGCCCGGAGACGCTGCAAGGTGTCTTTCAACGGTAGCTACGAGGACAAATTCCTTCCATCACCTTTTGCTTCTGATTTTTGAGATATTTTGATACCCATAATATATACTCATATTATATATACTTGTCATTGGCACAGGGCAAAGTTGGCCTTTTTATTGCTCTGAGAAGTAAATATTGCTGGACTTGCTGGGCCCACTACTTCCAGTTGAGTTCTCCTTTTCACAACAAAATTTGTCTTTTTTTCTCTTGGAGGAGTTTAAGGGCTCAGGGGCTGTCAACGAGGAGGCCTGTCATATCTGCCATATTTGTCATTGAAAAGCATCAACTCCCTGATTTTTTTGCAGGTCATCCACGAAGATCCGGAAAATTCAGCAGAAGCTGAGCCCGAGACAAACTCTGTGCTGTGCTGAGCCAACTGTGGATACACTCCCTCCTGTCCTGAGAAGTTATTTGAGTGTGACTTAGGACACCAAGAAAGACTCCAAAGACGAAAAAGCGAAGGAGACGAAAGCGCCAGCATCAGCACCGGCCAAGAAGGAGAAGGCCCGGCACTCCACACTTGTCTCGAAGTGTGGGGAGTTTCTGCTGAAATTTGTTTCAAACTGACATAAATCATATACCCTTTGGTGAACTAACATAGGAATTGAAAATGGCCATTTATAGTGGATTTTCCCATTAAACATGGTGATTTTCCATTGCTATGTTAGTTCACCAGAGGGTAAATCATATAAATTGACCAACTCTTAGAGTTTTAGAAAGGCAATACAGTGTTCAATACAGCACTGAACCAGTTGGAGCATTTCGTATTGCTTTGGGTCGGCTGAGAGGCAGCAGCAGCACAGGAAGAAAGGCGTTCAGGTGCGGTGTCATGGCACGTCTATGGAGCGTCCGCTTCTCAGCGACAACACACGGTTTACCGCCGACATCCGCCGACCACAAAAATGTTGGAGAAAATGAGAGATCTTGGTGGAAGGGATTGACACATGGTGAAAATTTTGGAGAAAATTTGTTTCATGGTGCTATTGGTTTCTTCGCACGCTTACAGAATCTTACAGTTGGTTTCCTGCTTCGAAGTCAATTAGGTATGCAAAAGCGTGCGGAGGAGTGCCAGCTGTGGGAACCTTCCTTGTGGCTGTGGCTCTTTCAGAGGCATCAGATCCAATCACTGTGACTGACGTTTTTTGTGCGAGGTGACTAGTGCAACATATTGCGACTAGGTTTGTTGATGTCTTTTGCCAATCAGCTCCAATTTTCATCTCTCCCTTTGGGGCATTTGGAGAAAAAGTAATGCGATACTCGATACTGGTAGGGAAGATGCATCGAAACATATCATTGTTGGACGAGAATGGTTCTTCCTCTTGTAGTTTCGATTTTTTCCCTATGTCCATCCCTATCCGAAGCCTTGCCCGACATCTCGTCAGCGTGTATCAGGGCTCGAGAAACTTCTCAGATGGCTGGCTGGCACATTGGAGTAACAAAGGAGGAGGTGGAGATGGTGTTGCAGTCTACGCGTTGGCCGCTCTGGTCTGTCTGGTCCGGAACCCGGGAACCCGGGAACCCGTCGATACTGACATAGCATGAAAACCCATAGGATCCATGGTGCTGGTATATTGATGCTAACATAAAGGGGATATATTGATGGGATCCATGTTACCATATATACATATATATACCATACATGGATCCTATGGGAAATGGTACTGATGAATGTTTTACCGGCAATATCAAACAGAATCAAGCGGGAGTAGCTGCTAGTTGCATCCATGGGTCCAAGATCAAGCATCATTTTGTATAGTTTGCCGACCCTATTTCTTTGAAGATTTTGTGGTTTGCATGCAACCGCTGTTTATCACGTTTTTCTTATTCTTGTAGTTTTCGTGTTTTCATTTGCTAAAATTTATGCCTGCCCTGGTTCCTTCTTTTTTTGATCACTTGTTTACATACTTTCCGGTGTTTGTTGTTGCCTGTTGTTCTTTGTGGTTCAATACCTTAAAATAAACATCGATTTTCTGGCGCACGCTGAGGTCACAGGCCTTGTGTATTCGACCACGCGCGTATTGGTGGGTCAACGTGGGTCCGCAACCAAGACATGTCCAAAGATGTCAACTTGAGAACAATCAAATGAGAAGTTTTAAAAAAATGCTGGGTACATGTGAAAGAGACCCGCATTTTTTGCCAGGGTCAAATGAACATAATGAACGGCCCTAATTTGATGGCAATCGGATCGGTTTCTGATCAAATTTTGCCAGTACTTTGCAATGATTGATAATGATTGCAATGGGGATCAGCAATTTGAAAACAAATCCTCGGCCCCTTTCGAACAACTTCTTGTGAGCGGAAAGCATTTGGCTAATCCGGGGGTGTTTCCTCCACCGGTGCCACATCATCGAAGATCCGTGGAATGTGCATTGACTGTTTGAAAGTTGTGCAAGGTCAAGAGTCTTGCATGAGAAGTGTTTGAACGCATTGCTTCGAGCTCATATGTTGGGATTCTCAGAGTTTTTTTTTCAATGGATTGGTTTACGGGAAAATTCACAGGAAAACCCCCATATTTCATGGGAAAATCCATGGTTTCCAGTAGATTTTCCCAACAAAACCAATCTATTGATTTTTGCTTTGGATCGGACCTTGGGACCTTGGGGGTGATCTTCACATCTCGCAGACGTTGCTGTTGAGGTCCTTCTTTGACCTCACGCCTAACGGCCAAATTCTGAACCGTTTGGCGGAGGACGAAACATGAACAAAAACCCGCACTTAATGCAACTGCTGCACATGAAAGATGTTGATCGGCAGGACACCAATATCCTTGACTACAACTTGCCACAGACGACCAAACCTCAGAAACAATTGGCACTTCAATGCACTTCACTATTTTTCGGTAAATTTCATGGCGCCAATCTTTGCGACAAGGTGGACTTGGGGATACTTGGGGTAAGTTTCACATGTTTCACTGAGGATGTCGGCCAACATCATTTGGCACCCCCGGCAGCAGAATCTGACAGATGTGACCTGTGTCTTGGTGACGTCTTTCCCACGGCCAGGTTCTGGCGCGCAGCCAGCATCGTTGTGATTTGCATGTTGGTGGGATGGTGACTTGTCAGAAACCATTGCTTTGTACACAGCAAACTGATCAAACCATATGGGTGTGTCTGAAAATAGTGTACCCCTAAACCCAATGGTTAATGATCATTATCCCTATTAAATGGCTATAATTGGGAATATACCCTATTTTCAGACAAACCCATATCAAACTAATGTAAATCTGACAAGCGACTGATCGATTCCATTTGTTTGGGCTGCGCAAATCATGCAAATCCTTTCCGGAAAGATTTCAAGACACATATCGCTGGTTTCTTGGATGTTGGTTTAATATAATCTAGTGATGATCACGGTTTGTTGTTCCTTGTTTCCAATGTTGATATCTTCGATTTTGGACACCAATTCTGAATTGCATGTCCCAGGTATTTGATATTTTTGATGCTGCCAATGTTCCTCCTGTATGCTCGTTTGGCCAAGAGGCTCGGGATTTCTGTCAATTTAACTTCACAAGTTTCATGTATCATCATGGATCATCATGGATTATCATGGATTATTTAGGCATGTTTCTGGATGATCATGGATCATTTCCAGAGGTATTTGCCTGCGACCCGAGACCTTCGTCGTCTCGATGCTGTTGCGAACTCAGGTAAATTTGCCGGATGAGTTGCCAAGTTTTGGGCTGTGAAAACGAACTCTACCTGGATATTTCATGATATTTCATGATATTTCTTCAGTTCACCTTAGTATTAAATGAAGCGAAATATCCTTTGATCTAAGGTGAAGTATTTCATATTTTATATAATATATTAAATGATTTCAATGGAGAGAAATTGAATGATTTCAACAATTTTTCAGCAGATGTTGAGCCCTTGAGGCCGCGCGAAGTCCCATCTTCAGCCACTTCTCCGAGTCAATGCAAGGGGTCTCCACCATCCGAGCCATGCAGCACCAGGACTGGACTCCGTGTGTCACGGATCCGGCTGGGCTTAGTGACTTGACGGATCCGGCTGGTGCTGGTTAATATACCCTCTGGTAAACTAACATAACTATGGAAAATCACCATGTTTAATGGGAAAATCCACTATTAATGGTCATTTTCAATAGCTACGTTAAATTACCAGAGGGTACCCTCATGGATCCTAAGGTATATGAGGGTGACTTATATGTTACACCCTGGTAAAATTTTCCTATGAAAAATGGTGATTTTATGGTGGTTTAATGGGATGTAATGGGACTTAATAGGATTTACCCTCTGGTAAATAAACAGTTGGACCCTGATTTTATCACCAATTTTTAATGGACACTAGTCAAACCCAACCCCGATGACTGGCAGGGTCTATGTTAATTTACTAGAGCGTATATGCTAACATGACTGGGGATATATTGATGGGATCCATGTTACCATATATACTATACATGGATCCTATATGGGTTAGTGACTTAGTTAAAGCCGTGGGATCCCTGATGATCCGTGGGATCCTGCAGGAGCAAGCTGTCCACACCAACATGGGCAGGTCAGAAGTTGCGACATGTTGCGAATTTGAGTTAAGATTCGAGTCATTTCCGGTTGTGGAACCGATTGCGTTGTGCCACGCTGGCTTCTTGCAGGCTTGAGACACAGATGGAAGCCTACTACCTCAGCAACACAGCTGCTCCTTGTCTAGACTCTAGACGCGGGCTTGCCATGTAGATACCATGTTCAAACTGATGATCAGCATCGATCAACATCGATCAGCATTGATCAACATGGTACCATGTTTTCATATGTTTTCCATGTCCTGCTTCGGGAGCATCTTGACGTTGACAGCACGTAAAAGCAACTGCTTTTCAGCTCAGCACGTGTCATGACCAACGTCCTAGGCGCGATGGCTGAGTCTCCGACTGCAATTCAACGGCACCATTTTGGCACCTCAGCAGCGTTGGTTTTTACCATTTCATTAGTATCTTTAGTGTTGTGTTTGATGTTTTTTGATATTTTTTGATGTTTCTTGTTAAACTCTTGTTTACTGATTCTTTGATGACTTTGATTGACTTTAAGTGTGTTATACATATATCGCAAAAAAAAATATGCTGTGATTCGAAGTGTATCATCCTGTCGTGACAGCTTTGAAATCATGTGAATGAAGTGTATCATCCTCTTGTCATTCCGAGATTAGAAGACATCCTCTTGTAGCTACTTGGTGGCTCATCCCACTTAGTAAGTGGCTTATAACCCCAGTTATAAATGGGATTTGTGTAGGGTTAATCCACTGAAATCACTGGGGTTATATCCCACTTACTAAGTGGGTAGTTCGCCACCAAGTACCTTTTAAAGAAATTTTGTTTAGGCGTTTAGATCCTCAATTGGCAAGTGTTGTTTGGGATTAGGTCGGAGCGGTGAGCATCTTGGGCATCTACCTCTCCAGCAACAACAAGGTTGGCGCTTTCAAGGGTGGCGAAAATGAGATGAATAAGTAATGATAAGTATAATGAGAAGTATAATGATAAATATAATGATAAGTGATGATAATTCATGAAAAGTAATGAGAAATATATAAATGATATATATATATATATAATATAGATGATAATCTATCTGATATGGGAGATGATCTATGGATATTTGGAGCTTCAGATCTCAGCTGATCTCAGCCATGACATCTGCGCAGGTGAGTTCAGGCTTGGTCGGCCTTGCCATCACCTATGCCTTGCGACTCACCGACACACTGAACCAGGTGAATCCTGCGGAAAAAATGGGAAAATGGCCATAGAAATAGAGGATTTACCTATGATTTACCCATGAAAGGCATGGTGATTTTCCATAGTTATGTAAGAAATTACCAGAGGGTAATATGTTTTAATTAATCCATATGGATATTTTAATATATTAAAATGGATATGAAATGGATATGTGAATAGGTTTAATCCATGGTTAATCCATGTTTAACCCATGGTTTTGCAATGTGCATGTGCGAACTCGCCACGGCACACTAGCAGACTGTGGAGTTACTCGTAGGTGAACAGAGAGAGTGCTGACCGCGAGACACAGATGGTGTCTGTGGAGCGAGTTCAGAACTACGTCACCAACGTCAAACAGGCGGCTTAGTTTTCACCATTTACAAACTATCTCCATGTTTTTCATTGTTTTTCTTTTAAATGCCAACAACATGCCAACAGATTGTTTCAATTCATTTGTGATTATCTCAGCGTTCCTTTTTTTGCAGTGAGCAAATTTGACCTGAGCAAAAACAGGAAGCGGCTCTGCGAGTGTCGAATTCGGTGCAGCCCAGTTGGCCAAGCCGAAGACCCCAAAGACCCAGTTCACGAAGTCATGGCGTGTCATGGTGAACAGCATATCCCGATGGCAGAATTGCACAGAATTTTCGATCCAAAGAAGTGTCGCTGTGTTTATGTGTGTTTCATGATCTACAACGGCTTGTGCCATGAAACTTTGGACTGATATATGGACTGATTGCTTCAATGCTTCAACAGTGCCTGTGGCACCTGCAATTTCACTTTGAGGTCAGGGAAACATCCAGGTGAGCAACGCCGTGCCCTGAGAGGAGGAACCTTGCGGAGAATGGAATACACTATAATCTGGGTTTTGTTTAAGGTGATTTTTTTCATTTTCCCAATAGGAAATCCACCATCAATAGGGGAATCGATTCAGTGAAGATTTTTTTATTTTTTGGAAACCCCTTTTTGGCAAATCCAAGTAATACACTGAAGAAAAACATCGGAAAGAAATGGAAACAAAACACACACTGCAGATCACTGCAGATAGATCTGATACTTCTATGTGTGACTTGTTAAAATGGGACATTTTGAGACACTTTGTGAGGTCAAAATGCGCTACCGAGATGGTCTTCCAATCGCCACGCCCTTGGTTAACAAAATAGACAATTCGAAAGTAACTGTGAACTTTAAATGAAACTTATATCGGAAAAAAAGAAAGGTAGCTATAGCTACTATAGCTGGTAGCTTCTGCGGTTTCGGAATGGCCTTTTTTTTCGATCATTTCACGAGCTTTCTCCAGGTTCTTGATGGTATCTCCCTTGACATCAAGGTCCAGTGAAATCACCAGCCAGCTGTGTCTGCATTTACCCGGCCTGGTGATGACATTCACAGTTGGCCAGCCATGGTTTTTCGATGGCCCTAATCGAAATAGATGGTTTACCGAACTTAAAAAATTGTGATTTTCCATGGCTAGTCAGTTACCCTCTGGTTATTTAACATACTGTAGCCATGGAAAATGGCCCATTGAAATAGATGGTTTACCTATGAACAATGGTGATTTTCCATGGCTAGCCCTGTGAATGTCATAACCAGGCCGGGTACATTTATTCTCTCAGGCCGGCCAAAGAGTTGGAATTGTGGGCCGCACAGGTTGGGGTCCCGCGATTTCTATTCGTCCGTTTGTTAAGTGGGTGTGTCTGAAAATGTAGAGAAAACCCCGAAAAAACCAATGGTTAATGATCAGATTTCCCTATTAAATGGCTATAATTGGGAATATTAACCCTATTTTCAAATGGTTTTGCTGATCATGAAATCCCTATGAAAAATGGCTAGCTATCATTGGGAATATTAACCCAACATTTTCAGACAAACCCAAGTTGATACCATGCATCGATGCGTGCAGAGAGCTTCGAGGCTGCGGCAAGTCGTCCTTTCTGTCTACGTTTCTGCGTTTGGTGGAACTCGAGGTGCCAGACTTCAGAGATGAAATGACCTATCCCATGACGGATCCATGTTTTTCGTATATTAATGGTAACATGGATCCCATGAATATACCCCAGTCATGTTAGCATTCATATACCAGCACCATGGATCCGTCATGGGTATGTTATCTAATTGAAGTCTGCATCTTTGGACATTCTGAATGGACTTAGATGACGTTGACTCCAACCTGTGACATATTAGTGACATGTTCAAGAGTACCTGAGAAGTTGGGTACAAGGGCACACACGAGTTTAAAAAAAAAATCGGAAGAAAGGATCATGGCGTCAATATTGCGTTGTATTATGTATTTATTGAAAGTAGCGAGGTAGTAATAAACACTCATAATATCTCATAATTAATTACTTTTTGGGCCAAACTGACCCAAAACTATGGCTAAGGGATGGTGTAAAACCACCGGCAGAAGGGCCGGCGCAACTCAAGAAACCCGATTTCTTTGGTTTTGTGGCCGGCAAACTTAGCGGCAGAACCTGTGGTTAACTCTGTGGGAACGAAAAGCCATGGTATTTGTGCCGGCAAGTCGTATGGCAGCATCCAAAGCAGTGATGGACAAGCAAAATTAGGGGCAAATGTGCCAGCAAGAGGCCCGGCAAAGCGCGCGAACTAGCTCTGGCGAAGCCAAATATACGGACATTTTCAAAGTCAAATGTGCTCAATGCAAAAGTCAATGAAAGTTGGTGCGCGTTGGCACGTTTCAATGTGGAAAAGCTGTACCATGAAAATCAATATTGCATCCCCCTCTGCATGGGGTCCCAGCAAAAAAGATCTGCTACTCCACCACGGGAGCCATCTTATTGGTGATTTTTTCCATAAGCTGACTTGGACCATGCCCGCGCAATTGCAAAAAACACTTCTTTGATTGCCGCAACCTTGGCAGACGCCTGGCAAGAACCTGGCACAATCTTAGCAAACAATTGAAGGGTGAGTCGGGAGCAGGAACCAAGTTGGCGGACATTATGCAACAGTATGCAACAAGAAAACAGAAGACAAAAAGACGTTGAAAAAGTCTTGCGATGTTTCAGGAGGGCAGCATCGTGGTGGACGGTGTCGACATCAGCGGCATTGGTCTCCACGATCTCCGCGAGAAGGCGGCAATGCAGATGCCATGTCGATCTCCAACTTCAACGACAAGATACAACACAATATCATAAATTATTAAATTTATGAAGAATAATATATTATATGTATATATCTGATAAAAACAATACAAATTCAGATATTCATGACACTGATGTATACTCACCTATAGAGTAAAATCATTTACTTGGCCGTTTCTGTGAAGGGTTCCAAGAGCTCACAAGAAGTTGACTTGAGATATGTACAGGTTGCGATGATTCCTCAGGCATGGCTTTGGATGTTCAGTGTTCATTACAGTAATTAGAACACGGCAGCATCGATACCTCTTTCGTTTCTGCAGCATCGCCGTGGCTTGATGACTCGAACTGCACCAAAATGGAGCTGTGCATTCCCAACAGTTTGGCATTTTTTTCAGGATCCTGCCATTCTCACAGGCACTGCCGGCTTCTCAGACAGGGTGATGCGACAAAGCAGTTTCTTCTTCGTTTGTGCTTGTCATTTTTGTCCGTGTCCCATGCGTGTTTGGGTGTAGGTGCAAATTTTGAGGTCAGATTTAATTTGGATCCATTTGGCAAGAAGAGCGACGAGGACTTACTTGGAGACAACTTGTGCAAATTCAGGGGCTCGAGCGTTGCTCGCAGATTTGCGCGGCATGTTGCAACTGCAGGAGCTTTGGGAGGCCTTTAATGAGTTTACAGCAAGTCCTGCAAGTGTCACCGAAGTTGATTCCATTTGATCACCTTTGGTTTCGCTATGTTTCGCTGCATTGTGCTGTGCACTGCCACTGTCCTGTGCTGCTGTAGCATCGTCAGAATAGTGCTTTCCGGCGCAGGTCTTGGAGAAATCTCAACTGAAGTGAGAAGCCCAGTTTTTTTCCAAAGTTGGGGAAAACCTGCACTGCAAGCACTGCTCTGTGTCCATGGCCATAGTCACATATGTCCAACGCCCAACTGTAGGCCCCGCATAGAAAGTGCCGGAGGACTCGATAGCAAGGCATTTGGATGCATCGACGGAAAGTATGTTTGCTTGCTATGTTTGTTTGCGAGTTTTTCCGGCGCAGCTCCTGTTTTTGGACGTTCACCAAAAATCAGGTCGAAGAAGGCGGCGGCAACTACTCCGTGGGCGAACTGCAACTCCTTTGCCTCGCCCGTGCCTTGCTGCGGCGGCAGGATGCTCACGTTGTGACACACTTTTTTGTTGTGATGCAAAAGCTCATGTCACTTGAGTCGATGGAGTGGTTTGCTGCTGACAACGACTGGAGTTGATACGAAATCAAGAAACACTTGAAAGATCAAGTTGTTGAATGACTTTGCTTTGGTACCAGGAGTCGGGTGGTTTGCTACTTCTTGATGAGGACTGATGAGCTCAAATGCATTGCTGTGTTTGACATCAACTTGGCATGAAATTGTTTCTGTGAGGCAACCAGCGCTCTGGATGCAGAGACTGACCGAACAATTCAGAAGGCTGGAAGTGGATGGATCATGATGGATGAAGAAGATGTAAACGACGCCCTTTTTGGATGTAAACAGTATCGCTGTCAGAGTTTGGCCTCATGAGTGCGCGTCACTCCGTTTGACACAGCCGTTCGACAGCTTGGATAGGTGATCCGTTCTGATTTCAATTGCACGATCATCACCATCGCGCATCGAATCCAGACATTGTTCCCATCTCAAAATCATCAGAGCACGCCGTGCACGCCTGCGATGTCTCTTGACGCCTGCAATGGCTGCGCTGAGGATGGACTATGACAAGGTCGCAGTCTTTGAAGGTGGAAAGGTGGTGGAGTTTGATTCGCCCCAGGACCGTGAACTATTTGTATCTGGTTTCCATTTTGCAGTTTTCCATTGAATTTCCATTGACCGGTCCCTTGTGTACTTTTAAGTCCTTGGAACCGGTGCAGGAATTGATGAAGAGAGAATCGAAGTTCCAATCACTTGCCAAAGAGGGTGGGGCGATGTGAGATCATTTGAGCTGCAGAAATTTGCGCAGCATTTTCGGATGGACAGTGTGATCCTTACATTTTGTGATCGCTAACCTTTGACCGCCTTTGACCGTCCCTTCGGAAAACTCTGAAGCTTGGGGCAAAGTGTGGCATTTTCGCTGAGCGTTGCTCAGCCCTGACGCCTTCTTTTCAGAAAATCTAGAAACTACATGAAACTAGAAGAAGCGTTGAATCATTGAGGACTCTGCAAGGACTAGCAAAGAAGGCAATGGCACAAATTGTGGAGGCCTAATGGGCTTAACTCACAAGTGCTTTGATTGATTTAAATCCGGTGTGTGTGCTTTAGAAAAGACACGTGCGATGTCAAGCAGCTTGAGGTAGTGTAGTAACTTGTGACATGAACTGATGGAGATATGAGTTGCTCAACGATCTCAACGTTCGTGCATCGTATCACATGTCTTCTCATCTTTTGTCCATCTACATCATGTTTTCTGCATCAACCTTCCTGTTGCACAAGTTGCAGCATGTTTGTTTGACTTCACTAGCTTTGGGCTCTCACGAGTTTCTGCGTGCGAACATAATCACGAAAGCTAGCGTCAGCTAGCTAGAGTCTTCTTGCTTTAGCAAGTATTCCGGGGCTGCCCAACGACATCACGTGATTTTTCACGCGAAAGGGCCGCCCCTCCCCCCCTCCCCCATATACATATAATATATAATTGTTATACATATATATCATTGTTGCATCTACGTTGGGAAGAACAATGCCGCGACACGATGATGAGAGTCCCTCCGCAACTCACCTCTTCCCTTCCTTCTTTCTCCTACCCCGCTAGCTTTCGTCATCCACCCCCGGCCTCAAGTTGCATAGTGGCATAGCATAGTGGAGCGAGCCAACAACTCAATCACAGGACTTTTGGGGGCAATTCAAGCAAGTCTTGAAATTTCGCAACGGATAGAAAGTTGAAATGTATTAGCTCACGAACCAGCATGTGCAGGCTTTGCGATGAAACCTATTTGAACTTTGATTTGATCAAGTTTGATCGACATGGAGTGTCTATTGGTGCAAAGACACGGCTCCTTCATCACTTCCAGTGATCAGTGAGCTTAACTAAGAGGAACGGTATGTCTTCAATTACTTTACTTCGTGTGATCCCCACCATGACATTTATACATTTTCTTACTGGCAAATCTTCTGGCATTCTATCTGACATATCTTCTGACATTCTATTTGGTATTCTATCTGGCATATGATCTGGCATATCTTCTGGCATAGCTTCTGGCATTCTATCTGGCATATCTTCTGGCATATACTCTGACATATCTTCTGGCATTCTATCTGGCATTCTATCTGGCATTCTATCTGGCATTCTATTTGGCATTCTATCTGGCATATCTTCTGGCATATTTTCTGGCATTCTATCTGGCAAATCTTCTGGCATTC
>Ga0126342_10000615_pt1 | contig 41195 bp, 38 predicted proteins | sample Cyp1metagenome_FD_92528 | JGI IMG/M metagenome (GOLD analysis project Ga0126342, IMG submission 92528) | Coral microbial communities from Lord Howe Island, Old Settlement Bay, Australia - Cyphastrea 1 metagenome | ecosystem: Host-associated > Invertebrates > Cnidaria > Coral ...
GCAAATGAATGCTATTTTGGTTCAAGTTTACTTGAGCCAAAATGATAGCATTCATTGAACACTTAAAGATGATACATGCACACCCAAGCCTGCCAAACTCGATGCATGGGTATATATATATATAAAAGGCATGGGGATATGTAATCAATAAGACGGCCTAGAATATGTGAAATATGTAAACAAACGAACGAACGAACAAACAAACAAACAAACAAACAAACAAACATGGGATGTCAACTGCTGATACCAGCCCTCCAGCACAGAAATATGCTTCTCGCAACCCGCTGCTCGAAAGGGCTGCTCAAAAGTTCGGACTTGTACCAAAATGATCCAAGCTGTTGCTACCGGAATCCAAGTGGCCGTCGTAAGAAGTCCGAATAAGAGTCTGGAACCTGCGCACGTCAGGGATAGTTTCTAGAACAATGACTCAATGAGTTTTCAGTTCACAGTTCAAGGAGTAGTCAGTTGATTCTCTTGAGGCTGCGGCAATTGGCAAAGGACCATAGCAGATCTTCTGCACAAGGCCCGAAATGCTATGAGCATCAAATGGAACTTGCCTTGGGCACATTGCTTCCAGTATGAAGATACAGTGAAATGTTTGCACAACACCGACAACAACCACCTTGAATGCTTTTGTGTGAAATGAAATCAGCAAAATAAATGCTTCCAATAAAATCTGATGATCCAAGTTTTTCAATATCCAAGTTTGCTTCTCTGATGATCTCCAGAAGCTGTGCCGTTTCACAGAATCTGAGTAGCCAGCAATGCGCACATCTCATAAAGAATGCAACCTTTCGCTGCTGAATAAGCAAAACTATTCTGAAGTACAAAGGAGCCAAAAAGTATGTCAATGTACGCATAGGTACGCTGTACACTATACTGACTATACAGTGACTATACTGTATACAAACAAGTGAGAAGTACTGAAGTACTGAAGAAAAGGATACAGGCAGTGGCAGCGGCAGTCCCTCCATTGAGAGCCCAACCCATCGACCACATGTCCGACGGCCAAGCATACGGTTTTTCCTGACACCAAGCAGAGGTAGAGTCATTCTCAGTTTGCATACGCTTCAGTACATTGAATATATTGATCCTGAATCTCCTCAAAACCTCGGTTCCTACAATGTATCAAACAGCTCACAACTCGTGATAACCTGAGCTCACTCAGAGGAATCGTCCCGGCTTGCCTGACAAACTTCCGGGCTAAGGTAGTATGGAGTACCTTAGCGCAAAGGTCTGCTTGGCGCAGAGTCAAACTACTCAATTACTCGTTTGCGCCCTGGGAATGAGGCTGTTTAGAAAAGTGTCATGGGTCTGGGCTGATTCAAGCTGATTTCAGACAACAGCCACCCCTAACCAGCACTCTCTTCCGCACTCTCTTCCACCCAAGGAGGCGGCCAATCCGGGTCTTGGCAAATGCTATTGTGCAAGCCTCAATAAAGCAGGAAAACTGCAGAGTGTGAATTCATCTACGCAATGCATCGTAGTGCAATGTTTGCAGCATAACATGCATAAGGCACAGTAGGCTGCCCTGCCATGGATTTTGCAATACCGAAGTCTCCCATCTTCAAAGACCTGGAAGCGGGGCATCTGGAAGACTAGCAATGAAATTTGCAAAAAAATGATAGGATATCTCACCATATCTCACCATTGGAAGAGGCAAGGCGACCATGGTTATCCAAAACGGTTCATAGCTCATACAAAACCCAAGTCTGCTAAGTGATGGCAGAGACCAAAGACCAGACTTGGCAAAGGGATGAGGCAAATGCAGAACGATTGGCATTGACTTGGCCGCCGCGCCCAGTCTTTGTCAGGAAGAAATTGGCTGGTTTCAGATCCTGCCACGTCAATGCAGTAGGGAGTGTTTTTTTTAGGTGCATAGATGTGCATAGCAAATAGAATGCCTACGTTTGATCAGCATTTAAATTCCATCAAAATTCCTCTGGTCCCATGACTTCCCTCAAATTTTTGAGTGATGTTCGGGTGACACAAGAGGAAGGCAAGAATCACTATCGATAGTACTTTGAGTCAATTTGAGCAGTGGGCAGTTATCAAACGAGCAGCTTTTTTCATCACTTCAATATGTTTCTTCTGTCAAATAGTTAAATAGTTACAAGATGTTACAAGAAAAAACTTCAGCTCAAGGAGCTTGCAGAAGCTTGCGGGCCCTGACCCTGTGAAGGATGTGCTTGTCATGGATGTACTTGAGCGATAGCATCGCCTGCCGAAGCTCTGAGAACTTCCAGAAGCATGAAATACAGGGCTGTGTTCTTCATTTTCGCACGTTGGGATTGAGAGTCCACCACCACAAAAAGAATGCTCGGATATGCTCGGTATGTCAGTACGACGTCAGTACGAGTACATCTTTCGAATTGGAATCCAATTTCTTGATCCGTGCACATTAAATACATTAAGCACCCAAAGATCGATATTGACCAATTTCTTGAGACCCATAAGTGGAACTCTCTCGAGGATTCACGGCCACCTGCGTAAACCACCGGAGTATCTGCTCTTCCGGGATCCTGGCACACCACATGGCACCAGGCAGAGTCACTGTCTCCAACTCCAAAGTCTGCACTTAAAGTGATTTGGATCACTGGATGGGTTTCCAAACAATTCATCTCCAAAGTAACCAATGAAAAACTGTGCATCATATAGTATCATTCAAAATTGCTAGCTTCCAAGCCATGAAATCAACCATACAGATAACGAAAATGGCGCACCTCTGATGGTTTCGCCTCGCTCGGCGGATCTGCTTGGCAAGCTCACCGCCTGGACTTCCAGAAGTCTTGTCGAATCACCGCGATTATACAGCTTATACATCTAAAATGATGTGAACACAGTGAACACACCTCTCCCCAAGTCCCTCTAACCTGCCGAATGAAAGGAATCCGTTCATGACCAATCTGCAAGTGGCAACAGGTGTGCTCTGTAGGTCTGTTGGAATTTTCTTGGAATATGGCTGCGTGAGATATGGTCATCCCACCATAGGGATTCCATGTAATGGCTATATTAACCGTATTAACCCCCATTGGGGGATGACCATCTGCATGGGACAAGGATCCATGTTTGACCATGGCACGAAGAGGTGAAAGAACATGAAAGACTTAGTGACCTGTTGCATTTCTCCCCGGCCTTCACAAAAGTCCATGATCAAACACAGCACACCAGCCTGGCCGCGAATGGAAGGCTGAGCTGTGACTAGCTAAGCCGCTAAGCTTCTCCCGCAGCAACTCTGTGGCCACAGCTCAGCACGCCTCACAAAAGCTGTCACGGTATCGCACCACGAAGGGATGTTGCAGCGATGCGAGCAGTCTGCCCTCCTGTGCCAGGATCCCGCCGGAAAATCATCAAGGATCCCGCCCGAAGAGAAGCAGATGAGAATATGTGAGAATATCATGGAATATCACCAACAAACAAGGTGGTAAACCAACTGTCACAACTGTCCTGTAGGGATATACGAACAAAATATATGAGCAGCGACAGTTAAGGGAATCCCCTCTGACATCCGTCATCGTCTGTCCTTTGCTGCATCTTCCGCCTGCAAAGTCACTCACTAGTTATCTAATTGGAAGGGAAACATAAGATTTGGAGGTCCGGGGGTCCATGCAACACAACATGAGGGACAACTACAGATGTTGGAGAATTAGCGGATACTCAAAACCACAATAGCTTCACCCCTCGCGAACTTCATCAAACCTGAGACAGGCATTCCCAATGCTGTTCAAACCAGCCTCTTTTTTGGATGCTTCGCTAATGTCCATGACCTGTCAGGAGACAATGCCAGCTTAAAGAGGGAAGAAGTTTCTCTGTCCAATCTATCGTGGAAACGCATTGCTGGTGTGTATCCTCGGGTTGTCAAGCCACGAATCCCACTTGCCCCAGCTGTTCCCCACCCTGTAAGCGCCTTGCAAACAGCTCGAGTGCCATCAGACGCCTCTACGAGCAGAGCCTTCGCGAAGGAGCCTTCCCCTGAGCATCGATGAAGGTTGCAGCAAAGGCGGACTCAGGTTGGTCGACAGGAAGTGCTGGACTAAACTGACTCTCTCAGTAGTACAGGTTACGACATCAGGACAAGGTCTTTACTCATCAAGACCCCCTGTATCTGTTCCATGTTACATTGGCATACCTGTTGCACACCAACAACGCCCCGGGCTGTGTCCTGCCTATCTGTTTCACTTCCCTCCATCCTCGCGCAGCCAACACGTTCTCGACGTCCTGGAGAGGTTCTGAATCTACTAACCCACCACCTTTGCACCTCACCACACCACCACAACGAAGGAGGCAGTATACATAAAATCACTAACCAATGAAAAATACAGTTTCTAATATGTTCTAAGATCCAAAAAAGAAAACAAAACATGGCGCAAAAATGCAGAAATATTTTGAAGATTCGGTGCAGAAGATGAACCTCCAGTCCTCGCGGGCATACACCATTGATGTCACAAGCCCCACTAGGTAAGGCTCGGACCCCAAACCCTAACGTTTCTGAGCCAAATGGAGGTCCATGGACAATAGAAACGATGGTGATACTATTTTTACAGGTAAATCCGTATGACATCATGATTGTTATAGATACATGGGTATATGTGAATAAACATATATATATATATATACACACCTTACCATTCATAGAAATATGTTACTATCTGTATATATGACACAATATGTATATATCCGCATGTTGATGGGTCTTACGTGCTAGGAGTATTGTAGTCTCTTTGCGCGACAAAGAGAAACTTGAAGGCCAATTGAAGCAGCCTTATTTCACACAGGCTGTTCTGGCTGCAAACTATATGACTATTTCATTTTCAGTGCTTTTCAGGCGACTAAAACGCTGGTTTCTCAGAAGCTCTGTGGAAATTTCCAGAACTTCTGAGGCACGTCCACCACGTCAGTTGCTGGTCACGTCCGCCCGTTTTGGGCACCGTAACTTGCGTCCCCCCTGCCATGCACGAGCATCTTCGAGCAGGCTCCATTGACAATGAGGGAAACGCTTTTGATTTTTTGAGCTCCTTGAAGATTCAGAGATTCTTGGTCTTGCACCTGAAAAACTATCAGGCTCAGCGTTGTTTGCGAAAAAGTGTACCAGCTTCCATCAGTCAAGTCAAGAGGTGCCACAAAGACAGACCTAGTATAGACGTATTGGAATACATTGTCATTTATACAATCATAATCTACAGTTCACAGATGTTTAGTGGGACTTGACCCGCAAATGTAATCAAATTATCTATACATACATACATTACATTCCATTCCATTCCATTCCATTCCATTCCATTACATTACATACATACATACATACATACATTACAGACATACATTACTTACATACATACATACATACATGCATGCATGCATGCATGCATGCATTACATTACATTACATTACATTGCATTGCATTGCATTGCATTGCATTGCATTACATTACATTACATTACATTACATTACATTACATACATTACATTACATTACATTACATTACATTACATTACATTAATACATTAATACATACATAGATACATAGATACATAGATACATACATACATACATACATACATACCTACGTACCTACGTACCTACGTACATACATACATACATACCTACGTACCTACGTACCTACGTACATACATACATACATACATACCTACGTACATACATACATTACATTACATTACATTACATTACATTACATTACATTACATTACATTACATACATATATATATATATTATGATTATAAAATATCATTTGATCATAAAATGTTCAAATATCCATGTTCGCTTCCAGCAGCCCAGCCTGGTCTCACCCCTCACAACTCCGTTCGCACAGGCAGCGCAGCTCGAGACGACAGCTCGCCAAGGATGGCCTGGCGCTTTGGCGAGCGCTGCGGACAAAAAGGATGGCATAAGGACGACCAATGGACTCTAAATGAACCCCCAAAATCGGTCAATGTTAGATGATTCTTAGATTTTGTTATTGGTTCAACTGACTTTTACCATCCAATTTCGGTGTGTGATTCATCATTTTGAGCCGCTGTAGCCTCCCCCAGCTTTCGAAGTTCTTTGGTCTTCATCTTTGGCAAAGTTTTGAGCACCTTGGAGATGGATCAGGTTCTGCAACGGCAGTTACGGCAGTCGTTCGATTCTGTCCAGCCTCGTCCACCTTGACCTCTGCTTCAGCCGTCGAGACCGGTTCTCCTGGAGCAAAACCAACCACTCCCACTCTCAATCAAACAGAATCAAACAAAGGAGTGGTTCATCACGGAAAATCATTGAATCAAACAATGTCCATCCACAGATCGCCGTGGTGTTTCAATCGTCTCTGTCCTGTAGCTTTGGGGAGCTTCGCCGGTTTGGTTGTGGGCATCGGCTTTGCTTTGGCCGACTCTTTTTGCACCTGACAACTGGGAAGGATGGTCGCAGGCATTGCAGGCGCAGCTTTGTCAAAGAGAAGCACTCAGTCTACTCATGTCTGATCTACTTTCTGAACATGTCTGAACCGTTCTGAATCCTTCTTGTTTCAAACTCTAGGACTTTGCCAAGACAAAAAGTTTTAATTAAATTAAAGCTTTATCCATTGGCAGCTTGGCCTTCTCCTCTGACGGGCTCCTGAGGATCCAGGGAGCAGGTGGTCTGTGGCAAATTCACTGCCTGGCACCATATGCCTGACTTCCAGGAGAATAAATATGAAGCTGTCGCCCAAAAGAGATTAAAAGATTTGGCTTTGTCCAAAATGGGGAACCCAGTAATACAATGGTTTATCATGTTTATATAATTCATATATCTTTATCATATTTTCTCGTTCAATTGGCACTTTTATCCCCGATTTTTGGACAATCCCACTTTGCTCACTGCCGTCAGTGCCGCTATTCCTTGGAGATCGTGAAGCTTTGGGCTTTCTTGGCGTCTTGGACTGCGCCTCGGCAGAGCTGAATATCTTGGGACAGCTCAAAACAATGGGTCACTTTGGTCACTTTTATCACTTTCCATGCTGAGCTGCAGGCTCCTGTGCCACTTGCAGAGGATTGACATTCAGCTTGGCAAATCTCTGTGTGGTTCACTTGCCTGAGCCAGATCTTCTCAGGAAACCCAGCCCAGCATGATCATGAAGACCAGCAACACCGATGCCAGTAGTAGAAACACAAACCATCACAAACCTGCAATCTGAAAATATCCGAAAATGTGTAAAATACGTGGAAAATGATTCGAAAGCATTAGTGTTTCTTCTCAGGCCGCGCACCTGTCGTCCCAGAAACGTTTTTGCAGCTCCTCCTGTATTGCAACGGCGACTGAAATGAACTGAATGTAGCTGAATGTTGACAGAAAATGCCGGAAAGTTCATGCCTTGAGACTCCTTGAGACATCAAATGAGCAAAGACTATCAAAGATGGTCCAGTACTGTTAAAGATCCAAATTTCAATTGCAACCCGTGCCCTCACTGGCCAGTCCTCGCCAAACTCCTCCACAAACATCTTGCAGTAGGAGGCCAGCCGCTTGTCATAGTCCTTGGGATGCACACAGGTCGGTGTTGTTGCACCAACCCTCTGGTCTTTCTTCTTTGTCGAGTTCGAGAAAACTCCAGTGCATACAACATCCTACAGCGTGTCAAAACATCATCAAAACACTAAATTGGTAGAAAAGTTATACTCACCTGACTTCGTGGTGGGAAGTGATGCTGCGGTGTTCGCAGCAGCATCACATGACACGTTTGTTCTCACATCAGCGAGTTCTCTTCTATTTCCCTCATCATTTGTTCGTTCGCTTGTTCGGGTTCATTCATTGCATTCTCACTCTTTGGGCATGAAATGGAGGCAAGTTTTCTAGGGCTTTCTTTGCAATTGAATTTAGTACACCTGGCATTCAAAGAGTTGCAAAATCAGCCACCAGCCCCAAAACTTTCCAGGCTGGGAGCATGTTTCAGATGCATTCTAGGGGCCCAGCTCCCATGCCCATTTGACCAAAGCCCTGTCCAGGGATGTGGTCGCTGACCCCAGGGCCGAAGAGATACTTCTTCCCCTGACAAGTTGCTGGATGGACAAACAAACCTCCCAAGAAGTAAGTCTTTTGGAGTTTAGAGAAATTGAATCGAGGTTGGCAGATGCAAGCTGACATCAATCTATTTGCCTACCCCTTTGAAATCCTTTGAAGGAAGATTACAGAAGATTCAGATTGCTTGCAACTGATTTGATGCAGGGGGGTCCGGTTCCGCAAATCTCCTATGTCTTGTGCCGAAAGACCTCGTGCTGCTTGACGCCATACCTCAGAGACTGTGAAATGGTTTGTTGATCGGATTTTGAAAAAACACCATTCATCAAATTTGCAAGAGTAAGAACAGCCTGCAAGACACATCTGCATTGGATACATCTACGAAAGCGACTGTTGGCACTTGAAACCTACATCCACAGGACTCTCCACGATAAGTCGAGCAACTCCTCCTTGGTGAAAATCGTGTCGCACACCTGCGAAAGATGTCGGAAAGCGCCCGCTTGGACGTTAAAATAAAGCGAAGTGCTACTTTACCCGTCTTGCTGAGATGAGATGAGTATGTCAAAAAACAAGAATGTATTCCTTGCTGTTTAGAGCATCCAACCCTTGTGGTATTTGACGGCTGGCATCCCATGATCACCCTCAAGCAGTGCTGAACAAGGCGTATGAACTTTGAAACCATCCCAATCGGTCGTGCATCAAGGAACCCACAGAATCGGGCCTCATCAATGATCTCCTCAGTTTCATCTCTATCTTGTCTGATCAGCATGGTTCTACTGCAACGCTGCCAGGTTTGAGAAAGAATCAAGATAATCAAGTTGATATAAGTTGGTTGCCTTGTGTCGACCCTTGTGCTCAGTGCTCACCCAAAACAACATATCCCAAGCAGAACGTCTGGGGCCGAGATGCCAAGAACTCGTAGCTGGCGACACTGGCCCGGCGCAGCAGCTGTTTCTCAATCAGTGTCCTCCGCTGCCGAAATCCCATCTGAAGATCGGCGATATGTCTAGGTGTCACTAGGTTTCATGGATAAAGACAATGACGATGGTCCTCTTATGTCTTCAATGTGTTTGTTGGCGACACGAGGTGTTGCTGTGTATACTCTGCAAGTATTCCTTGAGCAACAGATCATGTTATGATATGTCATGCATGTATTTGCATTTGCCTTCACAATTTGCACTCCGCGTTCAATTTCTCCATCACCTTCCCCCAAAAGTGATTCTGGCTGGGTGCCCAAGACCCTTTGCAATCAACCTTAAGTAACCAATCCATTATACATGAGGCAAAGGGAAATCAGCTGGAAGGGATGCCCTCTCTCAGGTCCTGTTGATCTTGAAGAATGAGGCCTCAGCTGCATTCTTCAGCTATAAATCCAAAATCGGGGACATCAAACAGAACACCTGCCACTAGTGACTAGGAAAGAAAGTTCACAAGCCAACAAGATCACATTCTTTTGATCTGAATGTTTTGAGACTCTTGTTCTTCCGGATCCCTCACGAACTATTAGGTTGGCATTGAGCTTAAGGCAGAGCAAGCATCGCATCGAAACCACATGAAGTCATCATCCTGCGCCTGCAGCTCAAAGGGTCCAATAGCCAGGCCACATGTTGAGAAAAACAAAACACCACTTTAGTTAACCCCAAAGCTGGTTTGGCCAGTATCCAAAAAAAAACTCGAAGCCGAAAAGTTACTGACATCCATTTCGTGATTGCTGACATGACTGAATCGCACAGTCCGGAACGTGGTTGTACTTTTCTATGTAATATTGTTTATATGCATACAATCTTATAAAGATATTGTACCGTACATATAAATAAATTTCCACAACATTTTTTTTTGTGTGGGAGCATATTCGATTATACCAGGCTTCAGCAACCACGGCTCAAAAGCAACGGTATAGCAACCAAAATACTTTGATTTCAGAAACTACGGAGCAACTACGGCTCAGTAACCAAAACATCTTTTCGCTTTAGCAACTACACTTGAAACTAAACATTTGTCACCGTTTAAAGTCATTATTAACTACTTCCCCCTTCATTCGGCTTATTTTTGCATTTATTTGGATTGGTTTATGGTCCATTTGGGTTTGGTGGTTAGGATTAATCTCGGGTTTATTTAGGGTTTATTTAGAGTTGGTTTAGGGTTGGATTAGGGTTGTTTAGGGTTTTGGCTTAGGGTTTTGGCTTAGCATAGTTTCCTCTTCAGCAGGGGTCAAGCCGGACATTTTGGTGACGGTATCCCTTCTACCACCTGGGTGTTCTCTGAGAAAAGATCCTAGGGGCTCAACCTTGGAGGCCACCAAGAGCAGTAAAAAGACTCCTTAGCGCAGCGACTCTCACCATGCACCACCAAACTTGTGGAACCTTCCTGGGGAGTACGTATCATGTATTCAGTGTATTCATGGTTTGAGTCATGATGAGATGCACACCGAATCTCTGCTTTATACATATTCATACAGATACGGCTCAGATACATATTCATACATTGTTTATACTACACATATTGCCACATCGGTTGGAAGCAGATCAAAGGAAGCATCATCAACCATTTCCAGACATTGAATCCCAAATAAATGAGGTTCCGGCTATACATGCCGCATCCTGAACTGGGCTCTAAGAAGAGGCATGTACCTTGCCTAGAAAGCTGGCGTCTGCTGATTGTGCCAAAGTTGTCGCGGAAGTTCTTAGCCTACGTATCTTGAACCAATCGACCCTTCCGATACTTCAGTTTCAAAAGTCCATGCTGTGCCCCAAAGAGAGGCAAGTGAGGCAAATAGCTGCAGCCAATGGTTGGAGGATGCACCATGTGGCTTTCAAGGGATGGATGTGACATGGCCAGAATAGAATATGAAATTACATCGGTTCCCTTCGAAATAATGGCTAGATCATCCGAACAGTGGCAAAAGACAAGCTTTTTGGGCGCCGCAAAAAAAAAAATCTGCGGACTGTGCTTCTTCAGCTACCGTCCAAGGAATCGTGGTTCGATCAGGTCTACAGCTGCAGGGAGGATCGTGCTATGTCCAATCTATCCGTGAAAGACACTTCATCTGTCGAATCTTTGATGCGCCACCTGACAGCTGTATTCTCTGCCATCCCCGAAAATCCTACATGGTCCTACAGAGATGTCCACTGAAACAAGATCTGTTTCGAATGAAAAGATCTCTGGTCCATCTCAAGGGTTGGGAGCTCCAAGGCAAAACCTTTGGCCTTTCGAAAAAAGTGAAACAGTGCTGCATTGGCAGCACTCCGCGCGGTTGTCTACTGCTGTCCTTGGTCACGACTTGGCCACTATCACATTGTCTGATCTCTAGGAACTCTACGGACTATCCATTACTGTTGACTAAATGCCAGGCAGTGCTAGCTGCGCTCAAACGTGCAGACAACTCACTGCGTAAGTTCACGCGACAGTCCTCCAGCACAGAAGTAATGAGTTTACCAACCGTTTGCATGCTGACATATGCTGACTCTTCCAACATGTCCCGCTCTTCCTTCGCCATCCTTTCAAGTCCTTTGCCCATGCAGATTCACCTCTCAGCGACAACTTCCCGGTGTCCTTGCCATCCGCTGAAAGTTTGCCCTGCCCTCATGCTACGCCTTCGAGCAGCTTCAGAATCTCCGACGGCCCTTGCATTGCTAGCAGCCTTGGTGATGCTGACAGACAGTGACAAACAGTTCCTGGGAGTTCCTCCTATTTTCTGATTCACCTTCTCAAGGGGCTCATCACTATCTAAGCAGGACGAGATTATATTATAGTTAAACAAATTTGAAGCATGTTCAAGCATTTTGAAACTCTAGAGAAAATGGAAACATGCTGGCTCCTGTCAAAAGCATGCAGTTTGTTCACAAATCGGCCTCAAACATGGCCCTAACATGCATCTAGGGCACCAAAAACGGGTGATAGCTCCAATGCAGCAACGATGGCCAACGCCCATCGCGGGTGGAAGCCACAAAACGACTTCTCTCCCTGGGCAGATTGCCATTTTACCCGCTGGAAGTGCCAAATGACAGTCCCGGCTGCAAGGCATTGCACTCAGGTACAAAGTGTGTCTTGAAATCTGTCATTGTTTGCATTTGTATCCCCCCCCTTTAAGGGGGGGGGGTGGGGGGAGATAAAACTGAAATATTTCACTTTAGGGGGGGTCTCCCCCCCCCCACACCTAGAATTTTTTCACCTCCCTAAAGTGAAATATTTCAGCTAAGAAAATTCTGGTCTATAATGGTCTCTGGGCGTGGTTGAATTCAAGGCTGAATGTCATGTTCTGAAGGCTGTTTGGCAAGTTCACTCTCTTATTTACTTTCTTGGAAACCGGCAGTTACCATTTACTTAGTTGTGTGTTTGCGCGTGGACCCTACCCGCGTAAGGACTAAAAAGGTCCAAAAAGGAACAGCGTCGGCGTGTAGAAGACGCGCGCTCGTTTTACGCAAAATGAAAGGGCGTGTCATACCATCTCTTGGCTAAAATGTGCCATCCGGAGAACCCCCCCCCACGTTTTTTCGAAGCCCAAAAAACACGTGGGGGGGGTATATTTCACGTGGTCAGGTGAAATATTTCTCAGAAATTTCTTGCCTTACCCCTCCCCCCAAATATTCCAGGGTTAAAGGGGGGGGATGCATTTGTTTACCATATTCATACCTTCTAACAACTGGAATTTATGAAAACATGCTGGAAGAATAGGCAACATAGCTACGCAAACAGCATCAAACAGCATTGTACAATTCTACGTTTGTTTCACGCAGTTCCTGTGACCCCAATTCATCCCACGGCACCTGCTACTTCTGGAACTTCGGACAGATGTTGAGGCCTGGGTAGAGTGCTTATGTCGCATTTGCTTGCGTCAAAATGCAGAAGTTGTCGTTTTTGCCTTCTAGACAGCCGCGCGATAATGATTGAAACTTTGCAACCCGATTTCAAACCCATGTGCAATCATCTTGTCAGCCAAGAAAGAAGGACGTTAGAATAAGCTATCATTCTGAATCATTCTATTACAATCTGTGAATCCCACTCCTTCAAAAGTTGAAAAACATTGGAAACAAAAAAAGCTCAGGTCTATCGTGTATGTGTCGAAACAAGAAGCTGGAGAGCAATCATTCAGCTGAGTCTCGGATTGGATGCTGTGCGCAGCCATAGCAATGTCTTTGCAGTCCTCATCTTTGCGAAGCTGGTCCTCGGTGTCAAGGCCACCATGCCACCAAACAATGGCATCGACTTGGAGAACCACGAGGTGGTTTTGAAGGCAGCCATACTGGTAGCCAGGATATTCCTGCCGGTGATTGATTGCTCAAAACTGTTCAAACCAGAAACCATAGCTCCGTCTATTTCGCTGTACAAAGCAGTCACTGCCCAGTTTCCAACCGCTTTACCATCTGCTCCACCTCCTTCTAACAATCATTTGAAGTACAGTCCCAGCCAGTTTGGGAACATTCATGAAACAGCACTGTGCTTTTTCTACAGTACTTTGTTTCTCCACAGCCGGAGAAAATTTTGAGAGCACGCCGACATCAAAATTCTTGCTGCATTGAAGAGTCATCGGCAAAGAGGAGAGCTGCCCCATCCCGTTGGCATGCTTCAAGCACAAGCTCCTCGTCACATGAATTGATGGCTCCGAGGAAACGACAGTCAGCTGAATGTAAAGTAGACATATAACCTGGGGCCTTCACTTCAAAGCCTGATGATGCATCTGTTTACAGTACTACACACTTGCATTCTTCACGTCTACTCACATACAAAATGCAAACAAACATTGAACAATATTGAACAAACCACATAAGTAGATGTAAAAAGCACAAAAGTGCAATGCTCCAAATGCCAGCCTTGTCACGCCGCAGTCTGGGTGAAGCAAAGTGAAGTGCAAGACCGTTTTGCTGAACCGCAGCAGAAACGACGTCGCGATCAGCTTGCAAGGCCTCTGCTGAGATCACAAGGCATACCCCGCTTCTAGTTATGCAAAATGTTAAAATGTCAAAGTCACACCCCACACCCACTGCCTGTCGTCACTGTAGGACTTATATAAAGGCTTCAAAACTGCTCAATGATTTGCCGCAGCCTTCCCCACGTACTTCAGAGCTTGCCCAGCACTGGCAACAGCCGCAAGCACCACTTCTTTGTCGTTTTTGAAGCGATCCTCAGAACAGAGGTCACTGCCATATCCGGGAATGTTTTCCGAAATGGCAAAAACCCTGCCAGGATAAAATACGCCAACCCTCCGGGACTGATTGGAACACCACCCAAAGTAATGTACACCAAGTCTCGGAAATGTTATAGATACAGTATATGATGACTATTCTTTCTTGACCCTGAAGGTGGCCTCTGCATCCCACATTGAAAATCTTAAAGGTACAAATCTAAAATCCTCTCAAAGCAGTGAGTTGGGTGAGTGAGGCATGCATGTGATTTATATGGATGAGAGATCTAGATGAGATGTGCAAGTGAAATGTACCTCTGTGTGTGTGTGCAAGACATGGAATTCACATGTGTAAATAAGATGTTTTTAAAAGACTTGTATATGAGATGCGTAAGTCAGATAAGGGCTCAGATGTGTAAGTCAAATATATGTTTGCAAGATATGTACGTGAGATGAGACATCTAAGGGGCTTGCGTAAGTGAGAAGAGTTGTATGTATATTAGATATATGTATATGTATATGTATATACATATATATATATATATGCAACTCAAAAGATTGCTATGCTCCATTTCCTTTGATGACACAACATGGGTAGCAATCTGCACCTGCTTCAACCATCCCACACAAACGCCACCATCTTGCAAGGTTCTGGTGCCCACTGCAGGGCGATGCCATTTGCAGTCACAGCTGCCAACGCCACCTCTCTGGGACGGATTATTTCACGCCTATCATGCCAAATATATGCAGATATCAACAGGCAACTACCAAGGCCAACTTGAAAATTGCATCACAGCAAAACCAAGGGCAGAACCAAGTGCAAAACCAAGTGGGAAACCATTGAAATCAGTTTGGATTCAAACCGCTCGGAACCAAACTTAAAGCCTTAAAGCACCAATCTCAAAATTCTGACCCTTTGCAGCCAACGGCCTCTCGTTTCTTTCGGTCCAAGTCATCCAGACCAGCCAAAGCAGAGCTGCGGGCCCTGACACGCGCCAGCAGCGCTGCACGGCGCACCTGAGGCCCTTCCTGTCGAAAGTCTGATCTGGAAAGGTCATGGTTCTGGTGAATTTCACAGGATTGAACAGGAATTGAACAGGGGAACCAACCAGTCGAACACTTGTCCTGCGCTTGGGGAATCCAACTTGGACAGTCCCATGCACGCAACAAGACACTCACAGCAGCTAGACTTATACAGGTCCTTGACCAGATTGGGCAAGGGTGGCAGCACACTTCGCATGGCCGGCGAATGTGGCATTGCAGCAAGAAAGGTTCAGTGTAAGAAAGCATCTGGTTCTACGGAACAAACATGAGCATTGGTGTAGAGCATGATTCCTTGATCCATGACCATGACAGCACTGCTCAAGTCTTGCTACCTAGTAGGTGATGGAGAAAGGACTGGAACTCATCCTATCTTGTAGCCATCTCTTCTACTAGCAACCACTTGTACTTATGAGTGCCTTTTGTTTACTTGCATCTATTATACAACTATTATTGATACTTGTCTATGTAAATGTATGGTCTGCCATATGCTTTCTCGCACATAATTCAGACTCATGCTGCTGAAGGAATCCTTGAGGACAAACTTCATCCAGGAAAACTGGCGAACAGAGTTTCTGCGTGCCATGAGTGCCAACCCCTCTTTCTCGGAATTTGCTGTTCGTTGGCTGGAAACAGGGTGCTTCGACTCACACTGTGTTTGCCATTGAATCTCTCGACAAGGTGAATTGGAGCCTGAGAGTTGAGTCAATGTTGCCAAGTCATGCCTTGTCTTTTCACACACACACACTTTCTACATCTTTCTACAAATGATTTTCACCCAGAGCGTGCAAAACACGACTCACTGGAGGAAGTTGGCCCGGAAGACCGCCAAGATCTGAATCGCTGCCAGCATATGGCCATGTGACCACCATTGAACACTACGGAATTCGCAGTGCAGAACGCCAGGTCATGCCGCAGGTACGATATATAAGTGATATATATATAATCTAAAGTAATGGTCCGTTCTCAACACCAGTTCTTCACTCTCTAGATATTTTTATAGAGGGCTTTGAAATCCCTAGCTGCAAAGTACATGGCCAGTGACATAAAGGTCAAGAATTGTCAGGAATCAGGACTCTCAGATTGCCAGGCTATCAAGAAAATATAAGAAAATATTTTCCACCACTGCTAGACTTAGCTGACAGAATTGATCTCATGCCAGTTTCAGAAGTTTCAAGTCTTCGGCCCAGCCCTATTCTGGGGACACCACCCGTACGACACATCGAACCAAGACATACACCAGAACAAAGGCCAAAATCCCTTCGGGCGGATCCCAGTTGGCTAATTGCAGCTTGACAGGTCTGGGCACAGAAATATTTCATGTACAGCCTGGATCAAGATTGAAAAAGCCCAGAACCATATGAACCAGAGAACCAGATGAACCAGTTACAGTTTTCCACTTACTCCAGGTTTCTTGCACGCCAATGGACAGGCCTCGCCAAGAAATCAGCCAGTTCTCCTCCTGTGGAGCAAGCAAGATACCAGGGATCTCAGTGAATTCCAGTTAAAACCGATCTTGGGACATTCCATTCCCATACTATGATTGAAAAGTATTGAAAATATTGAAACATCTCCCTTCACGGAGTCACCAGGCCTCCGACTGCGCCTGGGACCGATCCCTTCGCTCTCGCCGGTGTTGCTTCGCAAGCGCCGACGCCTCACAGTCGTGGAGGGGATGTTGAGGCAGCCCATGGGTTGGACACATCTACCTGGCTTGGATGTGCGCAAAAGAACTCAACCCAACGCAAGGAATCGAAGGTGGGTATTAGTGCACGGAGATGCGGTGCGCAGTCGATTGGTTGCTTAGTTCGTCAATTTGCTGCGTCAAGGTCATTCTTGACGTGCTCTGGTGCAGTGGTGGCCTTTGAAGCATGTCTGAGATGTCAAGTTGAAAGAAAGAGATGTCTAGGAACGAGTACACATGAAGCGGATATGATGTTCTTGGATGCCACTTTGGCCAAGAAGACAGCGCCTGTTCCTGCGCATAATCTCGCCGTGGCCGCCGGCGGTTGATTTGGACCTGACAAACACACAATGTCGGAAGCATTGTCATTTCAAAGAACTCCAGTCATGCACAGCCAAGACCAGCCTTGCTCTCAGCTGGGGTTGGCTCCTGAATGCCAGCAGTTTCTCGCCATGACCAACCTGTCAATGGCAGTGCCAGCGCTTTGGCTGTGGATCATTTGAGAGCATAGGTCCACCAACCAGGCAAGGTTGACGGCCAAGCATAGGTCCACCAACCCTGCGGAAACTCAACCAACTGCACCAGCTGTTCCCAGGGAAGCGTTTCAGAGGAGACTTCCAAACATGGCACCAGGGCCTTATGTCTTCGATTTGAATCTGAAACCACCAACCGCTCCTGTTGCCCACAAGAATGGTGCAGCCACGATCCAAAGTACCTTCGTGCAGGGGTTCTGCCAAAGGCGCAAATGTCAATCAGAAGGGGGGAAAAAAGGCTGAGCAGTGGCGGACAATCAATGAGCCTTCAATCTTGGCCATGGTGGATTGAACAAATACACTCAACCAAAAGGGCTTCCAATCACATCACCCAAGGCATTAATGATTTTGATTGCGAAGAATGACAAATTGCTGCTTTTGTTTGCAGTGCATCTAGCAAGTGAACATATGTGCCCACACCATTTGCGCGTAACGTTCCATGTCAAAAAGCAGAGGCAATTGAAACGCTGAGCTTCTATGGATTCTCGCTTGCTTTGACAGTTTTGAGTGCTGAGAATTTGCAGTTCTGCTGAAGGCCGAACGGAACTTCTTCAGCTGCCGCATTTTGGTCACCTTGGTAGACCTCAGCTGGATAAGTTGACAAGACCAAACAAAAAGAAAAAAGCGTGAATCATCCGTTCAAGAGACCTACAGCAGGCTGTGTGAGCCGCTCATTTGCAAGGAAAATCACGTGGGTCCATTGGTGCCAGATTCAATTCGCCCCTTCACAGATTTCATCCCATTTCTATCGCCCAAAGTCTTCTTGAATGGAGTGATGCTCTGACAAAGCAATCCTCTCTCATGAATCCTGGAAAAACTGCAAAAATATTGGCCATTTGCTTCTTAAACTCAAACACAAAAATGAAAAAGAGACGGAAAGGCATCGCGCTGTGGACCCGAAAGTGGAATGGTGGTTTCATGGTTCAATTCCAACAAAAAACAAACAAATCTTTGAGTTTCGGGCCATATACATCCATATACCAATATGTTTAATGATCCTAGGCCTAGTGCCTAGTCCCAGCCCCCCCCCATTTTTTCAATCAAGGCCCCAACGGCAAACAGCACACTTCAGCCACTGCACGATCGGGCCACAGGGAGACAGCAACCTTCTGCAAGCAATACAAACGTCGATTGTCCAGTGTGAACCATCGGTCCTCAGCTCCAAGGCGTGTCAAAATCAAAAAGCATGTAACAAATGTTACGGATATGTACGGATATGTATGATATGATATGATATGTATGTATACAAATTGTATCAAAAAAAATCAAATTGTAGCATGGACCAGCTAGTGAAGTTGATACTAATGCTGGCGTTCATGAGACTTGCAAGACATGCGCAGGATCAGGGTGGCATCTGTCCATGAAGAAATACAAACAGCTCAGTGTTCCACATCTGTCTTTTCCAACAGCAAGAAAGCGAAGCTTGATTCAAGCTTGATGAACTTGACGCGACAGTCCTCTGCATCGAGCAGCTCTCCTCCAGTCTGTGGGTCCACCAAGGGTCGACCTGACAAGGACCGGCATGGACCGGCTGCGCAGTTCAGAACATGGAAAGGTCATGAAAGGTCATAGTCCCAAGAAAACAAAGCGACAGCAGTACCACCGAATCTGCGGCCAGAAAGTCTGCCTGTCGCTTCATCGCGTAATTTGCATCGCCACTTCATGACCTCTCTCACAAGTCGCAGCCGCTATTCACACGGGTAAGTAGCTCAAAAAAGATCTGGATTGGAAGAAAAGGGATCCCTAATGCTCATTTCAAACAATGAAAGATGGGGCGTCTCATAAAAATACTATATATATATATATTAAGTTTACAAAACCAGGCCGTGACCACCCTGCATTGCCTCGATGGGTGGAAATGGAGCCTTCAGTAGCCACACCTCAATCAGCACACAACGACATCTCGAAACTCTGACTGAACCAAGCCAGGCAAAAGAACCTTCAGAAATTTCCCTCTGCCTACAGGTGAATGTGGGCAGGTTTTTGTTTTCTTTCAGCTCGGCACAAGGATCATCAGTCAAACAGTTGGAGGAGAAAAAAAATGTTTCTTTAATTACCTCGGAGATTTGGGACCACCAATGTCTCCCTTGCCGTAGCTGTTTGAGACTCTGACAGGCTTATCTGCATCCTAAGCAACAGGCTGCATCTTCAAATCATTTCAAATATGCTGATATCGCCAGCTCAGTTTTTCATCGCCATCATCCCTGGGGGTTCCTCGCCTTGGGAGATGATCCACTCCAGGGCACTTTCTCGATTTCTTCGATAGCCTCACAAGGTGAAGCCGTTGTCGGCTGATGGTAGGGCCATGTCGGCCACGGCCTTGTCGAGAGATCGTCCGTCTCGAAAATGAGGATTCGCCCTCGTCTGAGAAAAATGTACCTCCCAACAAATCCTTTCCTTCAATCTGGATCGAATGGAGTATGGCTTGGCAATGCCCCACCTGCATCCATGGACATCCGGACTCAGGAAAAAAAATGATCATGCCCCAGCGCACTTCCAATGGTGACATCTCTTCATTTGCCACGGCAACTCTCTGCCTCCACAGCCCCCCACTCAAGACACCCTCCACATCTCTGTACGCTTTCTCTGTTCCAAAAATACTACATACATCTAAGAAGCAAGACTTGGAATCTTAAAGACCAGCTTTAAATCCGCAAATCATCTTCAGCTCTTGATTTGGTGGTATAGGTCAAAACAGCACTGAAGCTGGATTCCCTCAAAATGTGATCCCTGATTCACATCTCATTCAAAAATCATGCAAAATCCGTTGAAATTAGATCCTTACCATCGGAAAAAACATTAAAGTTAGTCCTAAAGAAAAAAACTTAAACATCCTCTGAACCGTCAGTAAAAGAAACCATGAAAAAATCCATTTGTTGCCACGAAAAAAAAAAACGGAAATCCCCTCCCACCAGGCCATGCGCTGGCCATGCGCCTGGAGCTCGCCGAGCCAGGCCTTGAGTCGTGCACGCCATCGGAGTCCTGTCTTGTTGCTGCCATTTGGGTGTCTAAGGTCCAAATGAGTCCATAAAAATGTGAAAAGCCTCATGGTTTCCCCATAGTTACCATAGTTTCCAGTTAATAGCAATAATGTCAATGCTCATATGGGGGGATCTATTTCATTCTATTTCTCTGAGAAAATGACCCAGGGAAAATATCTACAGTATTGTAATTGTAGCAAAATAGAGAGAGAGAGAGATATCATTTATATACAATATAGTAATATTATTTATATATATATATATATATTATTTTATATATATATGGTTTCTAGGGCGCTCAGGAAGGAAAGGAAAAACAATGTAGCACTATCACAAAATGGCCCTGTGGCACCAGACCACGCACTGTGAGTAAATGGCATTTGAAGCGCTGCCAGTCAACGAGATCCTGCTTAGTGGTAGCTACACTGCTAACCAGTTCCTGAATCTTTCTGGATCTCAGTCCTCTTCAGCATCATCCTGTCAGGTTGGTGTCACTGTTTCGCAGAAATTGCAACAGCTCCCACCAAATTGGATTCAAAGGTCTTCCCGTACTGTTCTTCCGACGCTACCTCAAGACTTTTGGGCAAATCTCCGGATCTTCCAACCATTCTTCTCGAATCGTTACTCTGTTTTGACTTGTTTAACGTACTCTCTGTCATTTCACTTTTGTCGTAAACTCTCCAAAGCACAGTTGTCCAAGGCTAAGAAAAGAAAATACGAAGCTAAGCCAACCACAATACAAGATAGAATTTTGACAAAGCTAAGCCAAACCGCAGTCCACAAGGCTAAGGACTTTTGTTGCAGGTACGTGGCTAGTACAATTTCAGTACGTGGCTAAAAATATCTCCCGTCTTCCGATCGCCTCGCTGGATTCATCCTTCTCATCCATCGCAGCATCTATGACAGCTTCAAGGGAAGCGAAGAAGAGGTTTTAAATATGACAAAAATATGTCATCAAACCTTTCAGAGAAACTGTTTCCAAGAAGTAGGGACACTGCAGTCGCCGAAGATTGCCCAAAGTCTCCGAGGAAGACTAGATGGTTTTGAGAAACTTGTCTGTCAACCGCAAGGCTATGTTCTCATGGCATTTGCTCTTGAAGTGTGGAGTAGCTGTTCAGATTTCCTGGTGAAGTTGGGAGATTTTGGGAGTTGCAGTTTGTCCTAGCATTCATTATTTTCATCTGAAATCCTGAGCTGCGAAGACCACCAGTCCGTGTCCAGTCATGCATTGACTCACACTAGTGGTTTGGTCCCTCCAGTACAACAGCGATCCACCAACAAATCTTCATGCTTGGAAAAAGATCGATCGATATATGTAGACGTCTTTATAAGATTTCACAAATATATAAATTAGGATTGCAAACCCTGATATCTAGTGATATCCTCCTCCATGTATATACAATCCACATGTACACATGATGGGCAGTTCCAAAGCATTTCTGAAGGCAGTCTTTGGCTTCAGCTGTCCTGCTCAAGGTGCCCGCATTTTCTCACTTCTTGTCTTTCTTCTTGGCAGTTCGACCAGCTTCCTGCTCCTTCACCTGGCATCACATCTCCAATACTTTCCCTCAAGACAAAAGAACCCAGGAAACATCGGTAGTGAATGGTGGCAGGAATCTATTGACATGATGCCATCTTCCGCCCGTCCTTCTCTTGTAGTTTGTTCACCAAGGCACCTGAACATTGCCAGCAAGCGTGATACAACATCCTCAATTGATTATCAATTTATAATGGTTAATGGTTAATGGTGACGAAAGTTCACCATTCGTCAAGACATGAACTGTCCCACACCACCAGCCATGTGTAATGATGCATAGTTTTTTCAGCTCCCCTTGGAGACACAATTACTTTCTTTCAGCTAACACCAGGATCTCTGCAGAAACACCTCGACCATCTTTGCCCGCAGACTTGTTCACGAGGCCGCTACCTCGAGAAGTGGCCTCATACCACATCTTGAGTTCAAGCAAAGCTCAAAGTCCTAAAGATTTCTCCGCTCTCGTCTGCAGATGCGTTTGCATTTCTATGACTCAAGATCCTGGCAATGTGTCTGCGTCCGTGCAAAAAAAACAGGAGCCAAGACGCTGCAGTCTGCGTCTCCTTCCACTTCTTTTGCTCGGCACGGTGTGCCTGTTCTCCACAACCGTGCACTTCTGCCTTTCAACAAGGCACGGGATGGGAAGGGAGCACAGCTTAGGACGGTTCAACCCCTTCCTGCCTGCGCGTGCTTCAAACAAAAGCGGCTGTTGCAGTACCGGCACTTTGAGATCCTCATACACCGTCATGGCTTTGCATCTGTTGATTCCTGTGGAAAACTTTAATCATCACAAACTTCACAAATCTTTACAAACCTTTACGGCTGAAAGACTGGATCCTCCGCTCTTGGCCAATAGTTTTTGTCTGCCCTTACTGCTCTTGCTCTTTGGTTCCCTGAATGGTGTGGTCAAACTCAGTGACCGGCGCATCCATGAGGGTATTGATTTTCTCCTGAACACCAGTGACACCGCTCCAGATGATGGTTTGTACTTTTTCGTAATATTTGAGACCCTTGCCTGTCAGCTACAGGGACATATCTTCTGCATCATGCAAACTTTATTTTTAAAAATGCAACTGTCATGGAAGCTCCTTGCAGCCAGCGAAATTGCAAGTTCGCTCCTGCAAGAGAGGAATCATGGGTGCAGATGCAGGGTTCATGTCGTGCATGCTACTTGAATGTGGTAATGAATGACATACCAATAAGAGGACAACCTTTTGACATTAAGCATTAGATGTTTGCGGTTCTTTATCAGCAAATGTGGCAAGTTATCAGTATCACAAAGTGGACAGAGTGTTTGCCCTCAGAGCTTCAAAATCTCAAATTTTTGCCACGTAGGAAACGCAACAAAGGCATCCAAAACAATTGCCTAACGGTTTCCTGATTAGTGTTTGCGGCTAAATGTTGATCCACCTGAGTTGAGAATTCCATCAGCAGGGCATCGAGGTCATCGTCGTCAGCCGTGGGAGCTTTCGCTTTCTCCTTTTTTGCAGCCTCCCGTGGAGAGCGGCACTGAGTGACGGTGATTTTCATCAGCCATACTGTCATCAGCCACACTGCTCTGGACCTGTTTGGGCACTCACTGCCAAACAGTCAAGTGATGCCACTGGTTTACGTTCCTTTTTTACATTTTTTGCTGTATGCCGTGCAAAACCAATAGGGTTGTCTAAACATCCACGTTCCCTGACAAAAAGTTCCGAGCAGGGAAGTTTCCGCGCCTTCTTCGCTTGTTTGATTTCCTTTCGCAGAAAAGAGAGGAAACCGTTGCAGAAATGAAATCTGGAGGCAATCAACCTTTCCATATCAGGGTAGGTAAAGCATGCCCTCTGCGAGTCCATTCATCCACAAAGGAAACATCGTCCATGACTACAGACGAAGCAGTGATACATATGTAAACATATATATATATAACAATATAAGGGTTCAAGCGCGCTCTGGTGAAAACGCAGCTGCCACCCAAGTTCCACATCAAGTTGGGTGGGTCCCCATGGGATGGGATCAAACGGTTGCCATCACAGTTGTTCCCAACAGTTCAAGCGCCCTTCTTTTCTCCAAATCCCAATTCTCTCGCAGGCTGCTGGTGAAAACGCAGCTGCTACCCAAGCTCCACATCAAGTTGGGTGGGCCTCCATGGGTTGGGAGACCTTGAGGATCAAACGGTTGCCATCACAGTTGTTCCCAACGGTTCAAGCGCCTTTCTTTTCTCCAAACCCCAATTGTCTCACAGGCTGCTGGTGAAAACGCAGCTGCTACCCATTTCTCACGTTACCTCCAAAGGTCTGCTTGTATGCGGGGCTTATACCATACTTGCTTGGGCACTTACTTGTGCAGTTTTGAGTGTAATGCATCTGGCCAGAACTGTGGGGAAAGCTGAGTGACTGAAAGGACCTTCTGGCGGCTAGATTTTGGAATCCGTTTCAGGTAGAGGAGTGCTGTGGTCTCCTGGACGTACACCTCCATCACCTTCATATTGAGCCAGCGGCCTTTGCGCGGGCACTATTCACCATTTTCAATCATCTGCAAATGCCACGTTGCCCCCCAGAGCGGAGGGAGCCTACATCCCAGGGTTTCATACCTGCTTCGCGGGAAACAGGTAAGCCAAGTTCGATCAGCAGGTCTTTTAATCTAAGACGTAGAGTTTTCCCAGTTTGTTCCCAAAGCTTCGTACCCCGCCTTGTCACCAAAAGCTAAATCTGTAACTTGCAAAAGGTCAGGTATCTCTTATTTCGCAGCTTCGTGACGTGGTCCAGTGTGCCTCGTCTTCGGTTCATTGATTGCCAGCAATGCGAAACAAATTGTTTCCTGGGCATCTCGAGGCAGTAATAGGTCACGCCTTTTTGCTGCAATTAGTTCTCCAGCTCTAAGCAAGGCTCCCCATCCGAGAGCTAAACATCCTGCCACATCTGGCCAACCCCACGTGAGTGCAACCGTTGCCATAGCAAGTAAAACTTGCCAAGGCATTGCAACATGGTGGGGGGATGGTTCTGCTTGAACCCAACTGAAAGCTAAGTCCCACGCGCCTTGCAACTGACGTCGTAGCACAGGCTTTTTTGAACTCAACATGTTTGTAGTTTCAGCAAAAACCGTATAGGGCTTTCCAGCAGAATATCAAAGCCTGCCATACTTCACCAGAATCGAGTTGATTTCTTCATTTAAATGAGAGGCTAAAAGCAACCTTTCAAATGTCATTCCTTCGCTATTGGTCCAGTCCAAAAAGTTTCTCCAGTATCGCTCTCTGAGGCGTCCAGTAACCTCCTGCAGGTCTGCCAATCGGCAGTGATTGGCGGGCTGCCCTCTCTTCAGCTTTCTGCCGTTCAGTGCCCGTCGTAGGCCCTAAAACCATGGCTGGTGCGCGGGAGGATAACTAAACAGCAATCCAACAACACAGCAGCGAGAAGGCAGCAAGCAGCAGCGCCCGACCCCGATGGAAAGTCCAAGAGGAAGTCCAAAATCAAACTGGGTAAAATTCCACAGGATGGGGACGAGGAAAATCCAGGAGGGAAGCCGAAGAGGATGGCACAGCCGAGAGTAGGAGGATGAAGGGCCTTCACCTGGATACCCCAGCGTGCTGTCGAAGTCCAAACAACTAAAATCGACACTGGGGTGGACCGGAGACTTGGACGTGACTGGAAGATGAGGGAGCGGCGGAAGACTGACCTCTCCTTGGGCAATAAGATTTCTGGGGCCGAGAGGAGGATGATTAGCCTTGCCCAGTTTGAAGCCCAGCGGAGTCTTGGTAAAGTGGCCAAGTCAAACAACTGATCTCTGGAGAACTGGGCCAAATCCATAGCAGGGACGGAGGGTCTGATCTCTCAGTCCCTTGTTGGGTCATCTGCAACATTCAGGCTGGTGGGGTTGAAAGGGTCGATCATGTAGAGGTCAGGAGCAACAAGGAGGGAGTTGATGTGGCGAAGGATAGTGGAGACAGCATGAGAAGCCGACCTTCCCTTTGAAAGAGCTCCCCGAGACACATTAGAGTCGACAAGGGACAAGAAGCGTAGGGAGAGCTTCTTCCTCGCTTGATTCTCAACCAACCTTTCCACAGACTTCAACTCCAGGAGGTTTAATATGAGTTTTGCTCTTAAAAGCCCAAGCCTTCACAACCTCCCAGTCCGCTGTTAAACATGACCTCATTCACAAGCTGGTTCTCGAGACTCGAGACCCTCTACTTTCACATCTGATGCTGCTAAATGCAATGTGCAAGGCCATATGCGAGCTTTGGCACATAGGTTGCTGACTCCTTGGTAAAAACTCCCTGCACAGGCACGTGATTGCATGCACCCTTGCACCTCAAGGCTAGTGGTCTCAAATCCACGTTGATTCCCAAAAAAAACAAAACTCTTCTGGTGATCTGATCCAAATTGGCAGGAGTCTGCGCGAATCAACATTGCACCGGCAAGCTGAAGCAACATTCCCCACACTGGGAGATATTCATCTTGGAGGAGTGGGGCTTCTCAGTGATTGCAATGGCTCCATTGACAGCGGCTACGTAGCCAATCTGACATGACCTGTGGGCCAATATATTTCCATCCTCTGTCTGTCTGTCACTGGTGTCGAATCCAAAAGGATGGATCCTGTCACGTAGGGGAGGCCGACGCATGACAGAGAAGGTTGCACATGGTGGCTCAAGCAAAATTTTTTTCAGGATGCCCTCTGCAATCAGGTGAGTGATCCAGGCTGCAAGGTGAGGAAATTTCATGTTGCACTCATCGCACTCCTCCGAGAAAGTGAGGTCGAAAGGGGGCCCACACACGACACCCATGCCTGCTAAAAACTCGGTGACACGGCGTGCCCCTGACAAATCTCAAGGAACTCGAAAGTGAAAGCCAGAGGCCGGCCTGGTCTGACAGGAGGAAGCTCGAAAACTTCCTCACCCACCTCCTCAAATTCATTCATCTTGGCAAGCAAGGCCTGCACTGGTGTAAGCAGCTTGGTGTATGCACCATTTGAGCGACAGCTGCCAAGGTTTGACATCATGAAAGGCTCCAGCACCGCAGCTAGCACTAACTCCTGAGTGAGTTGCAATGTGATTTTTGGAAGAACCCCGAAGGAGCCCTACCAAAACCGCTGGGGCTCCTCCAAGCTTCGCAGAAGGCCTTGGCTCACAGCTGGCATCTTGAAACCTGTGGCGGTGGCGGCTGGTTCTATCGCAGGACCTGTAGCACGGGATGGCATCCCAGGGGTCTTTGGATATGGCCCATTGACGGCCATGGCCTGCTGCTTCATAAGCACCTTCATCTGGGCTGATAGGGCTGAAACTTGTTCTGCAAGGGCTGCATTCGAAATCCTCTTTGCGGGAGCTTTCCCCGAGGCCTCGGCTCTTCGCACTGTAAAAAAGGATTCGGCCCTCAAGTTCACCTCTGGCCCATTCAAGAGCCGGGGCCAAGACTTCAGCGTGCAATGGAACAGCTGCTGGATGCGTCTCATCAAAGGGAACCACCTGCAGCAGGGAATAAGCCACTGGGTCATACTCTCTCGGATAGGCCAGCACTCAATACAAAAAGTCGCAAACAGTGACGGAACAGGAAACACCTGTCCTACAGCTTGAATGGCGCCACTCCCGGCGTCTTCCTCCTCATACAACTCAATGCCTTCAAACGTCTTTGCAGGGCCAACCATCTGATCCTCATCAGCCGTAGTGCCAGGAAAAGCTTCTTCATCTACCACCCCAACAGGGAAAGCTAACAAAAGCCCACCTTGCCTCCCAACTAGAGGCAGGGCATATGTCACAGTGTCCGCGCCACTTGCTGCTATCAAGCCTGGCACCTCGAAGATGAGCAAGCTTGGAGAGGCTGCGGACGCAAACTTCACTGCCCGCTTTTCCATTTCACAAGGGGTGGAACTGGCACCTGGGCTCCAGCGCAAAAGATCTGCAGCTCAGTGACTGAAGGGAAGCGCTCAACAATGACAGCTCCCACAATCTCTCGGCCTCTTTGCACGTCGAAGTCCTTGCAAAGTTGGACACCCTATCCTCTGTGCTGTCAGCTGCTGAACGGAGCTTCTTCTTTGCCAGCGACACCAAAAAGTCGGGTGTCGGTGGAGGGCCTTCTTCCACCTGGAACTTGATGGTGGAATTGAAACCAACAGGGGCGCCAGGCACAAAAGACTGCTCCTCAATCAGTTCACACTCACCAAGGTCTGCCTCTGATGTCTCTAATGTCACAGGCCTTCTTGCCCTGCCCAATTCAAATGCTAAACTCCTCACTGCCTCAGCCAAACCTGAAATCGCGGCTGCAACTCTGTCAAGGCCGCTCATACACGTATGCCCGCAGGAGATCAAGTTGTTGGGCTCTGCTTGGGAAGGGAGGCTGGGATGGAGGATGGACTTGGAGGTGACTGATGAAAATCCAATAAATCCAAACGGACAGGGGGATTGCAATGAAGACACCCCTAAGCAGGCCAGCAAGAAGGACAGGGAATATACAGATGGATGGCAATGTGCCGGACAGGCAAATGACCAGGTGAAAGTGTTGAGCACCCCAGCAGCCTCCAACAGCGTGGCAACACCTAGCATCTAGACCTTGAGGATCAAAACGGTTGCCATCACAGTTGTTCTCATATATGTATATGTCCTTCTGTGCCATTCAAAAAAAATGTTCAGAACCAAGGCACTTCCTGTTTATCAAAATCAAAATCAAAATCAAAGCATCCATCCTGTTTATCCTGTCTGTTGGCCAATTTCTGCATGTGGTGCCTCTGACTTCTCTGCTGCCGAGTTTCGTTCTGCGCTTTTTGCAACTCTTTTGTTCGCTCGGCAGCTTGAGCCTGTTGCCGTTGTAACCTCCGGCTGCAACAGAACAGTTCCATGAAAGCAATGCCATGCTCCCAACTTACATCTGCTGAAAGTGTTTCATTTGAAGGAAAGCGCGTTGATTTTACCACAAACCAACAATGCAAATACCCGAAGTAAGTTTGATAGCAGAAGCACAGCACATGCAGACACGTGTCCATGCTCTACTATTCGCTTCCATACAACCAGAAGCATTTATGATGTCTCACTTGGACAAGACTTTTCCACAAATATCCACAAATTATAAAAATGTCACAACAACAGAAGAAAGAAACACAGTCAAACTCGAGCCTCTCAGCATGCAATCCTGCCAACATTGATGATGCAGCGGCAGAAGCTGCAGAAGCTGCGGGCTTTGCCGCAGTGTCCTGGACTGTCTTGAAACCGCCATTTCCAGCGTGACACTCCCGCGGAACATCAATTGTGCTTCAGACCTCTCCAATGTGTCAAAATACGTCAAAATACATCAAAATACCCAGTTTTCAGGAATTCGTGTCATTGACGTTCCTGGACATCAATGGTCCCAATCTCACCTCCAGAACTATGAATCCACCAGGTTGACTTGACTTCATTGTCTGTTCATTTCGAGTTCCCCACATGTTCTTTCAACTTGGACACCTTGACCTTCTCAGCTTCCACCTTGGAAGTCTCGGCTTCACCAGGAGCCTGGAGCTTTAAGCTACGAATGGACTACTCACTGCACTGCAAACTCGCAAAGCTATATACAAGAACAACTTCTCACTATGGGCAATGGGTTTGTCATTTGTGCCACTTACTCCGAATGGACTTGTTGATTGCTGGTGACATACCAATTCTTAGAGGGTAGCTTTCTGGACCTGCACTTGAAATCGCCGCTTCTTGCCGCTCTCCTCCTGCACGATCTGCAGCTGAAGATCACCTTGAAGGTTGACCATCAAGAGGCTGCAAGTAGGAAAATATGTTTCTCCATGACAAGTTTCTGTCATCACTGAGGCGTCGCTGTCAGCTGAAAATATTGTGTATATAGATATATGGTGTATACATATAAAAATAGAAATAGATGTATGTAATATTCACATACATATATAATATTGAAACCTATATTATGAATTTTAATTAATAAGTTAATAAGTATATATATATAAGATCTCAAGCGCCCCATTTTCCACTTGTTTCGGCTGCACTGCGTGTAGTACATCAACACTCCTTCTGCTCAATCAGTTGTCTCAAATGAGAGCTGAAGGATTGACCCATCTTGTGGTGGACTGATCATGTCGGGTGGGACAGCGTAAAAGGGCAGGGTTGACTTGAGCAACAAGTGTCAGGAAGAACGCCATCGAGCTTAGGAGTTCAAGATCTCAAGCGCCCCATTTTCCACTTGTTTCGGCTGCACTGCGTGTAGTACATCAACACTCCTTCTGCTCAATCAGTTGTCTCAAATGAGAGCTGAAGGATTGACCCGCAAATCCCACTACTTCCTGTTAACTTGTCCAGACCACAAGATAAACCAAACTGTCCAAGGAATATTTGCTGCGCAGAATTCATCGGCCCCACGAAGAGCATCAGGAAAGAAATCACATAAGGCGAAAACTTTGTTGCGCGCCTTTTGTGGAATGGCAGATAAAAATTGAAAGCAAGACACTTCCTGTATGTAAAGTTCCATCACCCGCTGGTTGACCCAGCGACCTCTTCTGCGTGTGAGTTCGCCGTCTTCTGTTTGTTGCAGGATCCAAGTAGCTCCACCAGGGCGTAAAGACCCTAAATCCAGGCTTTTTCCATTTAAACGAACGTTTTGACCAATCCCCAGCTCGAGCAAGACATACTTGAAGCGCAGTCTCAGAGTTTGTCCAGATTTTGGCCATAACTTCTGGCTTGGATTCAGCTTACCAAAAGCTAAATGAACCACATGCAAGAGGTCCGGTATGTCCAGTTTGGCGGACTGGTGTCTCGCCGCCGTGAATCTCGTCTTTGGCTCCCGCAGCGAAAGTAGCGCAAAACTGTTTGTAAAATTCGTATCACAGGGCAGTAAGAGTTCACCTCTTGTCGCCTGAAGGAACTCACCCACTCTCAGCAATGCGCCCCAAGTGAGCGCTAACATTCCAGCAACATCCAACCAACCCCACGAAATACAAACAGATAAACAGGCTAAAAGTACTTGCCACGGCATTGCAATATGGTGTGCAGAAGGTTCGTCTCTTATCCAGGCGAAGGCAAGGTTCCATGCCTCTTGCAGCTGCCTCCTTATAGCAGGTTTCTTTGACGCCACAGCATTAATCGTCTCTGCATAATGGTTGTAGGGCCTCCCCACTGAGTAGAGGCAACGTCCAAAGCGCACCAGCTGCCGGTTAATCTCATCAATCGTTGTAAAATGATTTGCCAGCATTTCATCCAGTGAAAAACCCTGTTCCCACAACCACTTGCTGAACTGCTCCAAAAAGGATGTTCTTTGGATGTTCGTGACTTTTGTGACCGGGCGCCCCTCCTGCAGTGGTGGCCTGATCTCTCGTTGAGCTTGACGTAGTAGATCCCCAGAGTTCCGCGGAAACAGCACTCCATGGCATGGCAAGGCAAAGACGCCCCAAAACACTACCAAAAAGAGCCTATGGGTACTACAGCTACCAACGAGGGAAAGTCCAGGACCTTCGCCAGGAAAACCCAAGGTTGCATCGAAATCCAAAACCTGATGATCCAGAGAGCAAGATGAGACAGGCAAGGAGAGCAAACCATAGGGGAACGGACAACGACGAAAAACACCATGGTCACACAAAGAAAGGGCAGAAGGGCCAAGAAGGCGAAGCACAAGACGCGCCCAATTTGAAGTCCAACGCCTGAGACGAGGCAAGGCAAGGAGACGGAACAAGTCGGAGCGATCCCAGGACGGCAAGTCCAAGCCCGGGATAGACCCTCGCAAAGGAACACCACGGGTAGGATCGTCGGCAATATTAAGCCTCGTAGGCACAAAACCAAATGCGACATAGATGCCCCCTGCAACACTCAAAGCAGCCAAGCGACACAAGAGGCGAGACAAGGCACGAGAGGAAGATCTCCCCTTAGCTCCAGCACACTTCACAACGTTGGAGTCCACCAAGACCACAATTCTAAGGCACTTACCCTGTTTGACCAACTTGGAAACCAGCCGAACCACCACAGACAACTCAAGGATGTTTATGTGGGAAGAAACACGGAAAGTCCAAGTTGAGTCAACTTGCCAAGTCTTAGAAAGGCACAAATCATTAATGGCCTGGCTTTCCAACCCTTCCGCCTTTGGGATGTCGATCTCCTCCACAAACTTAGACAACCTACGAATGCCAGCAGCCATTACCTGAGCGAGGGCTTCTGCAAGCTGTGGAACATAGGTAGCTGACTTTTTGGTATGAGCTCCTTCAACTTGTACATGCTCATGATCACCACTGCACCTGCGGGTAATGGGCTGGGTATCCGCCCACACACACATGAAGGCAAAACTCTTCAGGTGAATTGAACCATAAGCACATGAGTCACATCTGACAATCTCGCAATGTTCCTTTTCGGCCATAGCGTTCCAAGACGGCAAGTGCTTCATGAGAGAGGTCCAAGGCTTCTCAGCAATGCCCGTTACCCCGTGCACCCAGCAGACATAGAGAAGTTGCAACGCACGCTGAGCCAAGGTGGTGCCCATACATGTCTGTGGATCAGAAACATCAAAACCAAAAGGTGCCAGACGAGATCTCAGGGCGGGTCTACGCATGATACTAAAGGTTGTACAGGGAGGCTCCAACATCATGGATTTAACATAATGGTTGACCACCAAGTGAACAAGCCATTCCAAAACGCGGACATGCGACAAATCCAATTCCTGGCTGAATGAAAGGCCAATAGGGCAGCAAACTGAAAACCCTAAGGCAGCGACCTGAGAAGTGACTGTGGCAGCTCCTGCAAAGACTTCTACAAAGTCGAAACGATATGCCAAAGGTCGTTTAATGCTTTCTGTTTTTGGCACGTCATCCTCCTCAAAATCAAGGCATCTGGACAGTACAGACTGGTTCGCACTCAATAATTTTGAGTAGCCTCCTTTTGACCTACATGAACGCCAGAGACATTCCATGGTTTCTTTCTCCAGAGGACAACTAACAATGGCCCCTTTTTCAAGGGAGGCATCAGTAGCAAACAACCTTGTGCAGAAATCCACAGAAATATCGGAAACGCAAAGAGGAACCAAGGCACTCAGAATTGTGAGCTCATCGACAACAGGACGTGTTAAAGGGACCAACTTCGGGCTGGAGGCTTCAAAGGCATCAAGGCTGACCAAATGAAAAGACTTTTGCAATACGGACATGAAAGGACGACGGAACATCAAAACCGATGTCCAACCCCCCAAAATGCACAGGTGCAAAGCATCGGTGGTATGAGAAAGCTGGCAAACCTGCAATGAAGTCCAAGACAAAGCAAGTCTCTTCTGAGCTGGAGCAGCCACCAGAGTATGGCCCCTAAGCTGACATTGTTCGGAAGCGTCAATAGAAGCACCTATGATCTTGGCTTTCCGTTCACCACAGATATCTTTGTCATCCGAACCCAGAATGTCAAACTTCGCATATAAGGCCTTGCTTGTCTTCAAACATTCCATCGCAGGGTCAGGCACCAACAAAGGTTTGGGTACTTTGGCAATTGCAAAATAGTCATCGATGACCAGACCTTGACACAGGGACCTACCAAAGAAAGGGCGGCTTGAAACAATCCGAGTAACATCGTCCAAAAGACCAGCCGAATGCAAAAGACCTTCATGGGCTGCAGTGGCAATTTCAACTCCTGCATGGTCGCCCTGAAATATACTCTGGAAACTTACCATGCATTCATCTTTGGGGCACCTCGCAAACATCTGACGGGATGAAAAACCAAGTCCATCACCAGCCACAGAACGGGGTGGCTTCTTTGCATTTTTCGCTGCAGCAAAAACCTCCAAGGCCTTAGTATCCCTCAGTAAGGCAAGAGGGATCCGTGGGCCCACAGTGTTCGACATCGTCCTATTCTGGGAGGTCCTAAACTGGTGATAGAAGTCACGTCGGTCTGTGCAGATTATAGACAGGGTTTCACACTGAGCATCAACATGAAGATCCAGCAAATCTGTACCTGACGGGAGGTTCAGGGATGGGCCAGTCACACGGTCTTCAACGGCGTTTCGGCCGCGGCGGTCTCCTATCTGTCGATCCACTGCAGAGCTCTTTAAACAGTTAAAAACCCTAACCATTTCATGTGGCCTTTCACTTTGTAAGTCAGTGTCATGAACATACAGCAGACCCTTTGCATCCCAAAGTTTGGCAAGTGCAGAAACCTCCGAAACAGAGTCCATCTTTTGGGGAAACTCAAAAGCTTTCGGAAACCTTTCAGACAGGAGTGAGTCGGGGTACACATAGGCCATGTACAACTCTGGAGGCAAAAAAGGGCCCGCATCGAAATGACCTTGGCCAACAAGCTTAAGTCGAGAGGCATCCAGGGACTTATACGGTTCGAGCTCAGCATAGCGGCTATTATCCATGGGTACCGTGTGACCAGGAAAAACCTTAGCATAAGGACCAGAACCAATGCCCATCTTGGTGATGTATTGGGACAGCTCGGCAAGGCGTGCAATAATTCAATAATTTGGGGGAAACGTCGGCCACACCGCGGGACATCGAAAATCTCACGGGGGCCGTCAGCCAACATAAGGCCCGCAATCCTCTTCAGCACACGCTGTTGCGAAAGAGTTGGGACTCTCTCCAGATGCTCTAAGGGTATAAAGCAGCTACCGCTCCACCAGTAGTTAAGTGCCATAACAACCACATGAAGGGCCCTACGAAAATGGCATCTCCTACGACAGGCAGAGGACAGACCTGGAGGCATCCTTGCGAAAATACCTGGGTAAGGCAACGGCAAGGGAAAGGTTGACGATGATGAAGGAACATCACTTCGTGGCAAATGCAGCGTAGACGAAAGGAAAGCTGAGAAAGCGAATCTTGTGCGCAAAATGGAAACAGTCAAAAGCGAACACCACTTAGCAAAGGACAAGGTGTCTGCGGCTGAGTCCAGTTGTTTCAAAGGAACCGAAGCAGGCAAAAATCCACAGGCTCTGCAGGGATAGCCAGGCTCAAGCGGGGATGAGCAGGACATGCAAAACTTATTTTTAGTTTTATGTTTATTTAAAAATCCATCCCCAATTTAAAGTCCACCTTTAATTAACTCCCTTTTATTAGAAACCCTCACTTCGTCAGGCTCTGTCGGGAGGGAGCGGTCTTTGCCCCTCAAGCTTCCGGAACTGATTTGGCTTTTGGCTTCTTGGGGAAGCGTGGCTTTCTTTTGGGTGACACCTCCCCTTCTGGTTCCCCGCTGCTGGGCGGGGCTCCTGCAGGCGCTGATGGCTTGGCTGCTTTCTTTGCCGTCTCTGTCTTCTTTGAGTTCAGAACTTCCATGTCTTTGAGGTATGAGAGGCACACTGCTGTCCACTGAGGCGGGCATAGTGGCCCAAAGGGCCTGGCCTGGTGAACCATGTTGACGGTCCGTTCCTGGAACATCTGCAATGGGGGCTCTTCCATAAGAGTCAACATATATGCCAACGTCCAGTCCCCTCGATCCAGCACCGACTGCTCCACCGCAACCATGAGAAGAGCCAGAACCTCTCGGGTGTGACGCAGATCTCCTTGGGCAGCAGCATCTATCGCATGACCTAACACCCAAGCAACCAAACCCATCTCCCGGTTGTGGCGGTACCCGCCTTGGCGCTCCAAGTACTGAAGCATTGACACCGAAAAAGTCTCCTCCTCTGACTGCGGTAGAGGCTTCGATGGGTGAAGACGGCGATGGAGCTGTTGCATGAGCTGGATGAAGAAATTGCTTGTCCCCGCAGCTAGTTCGTTCTGCATCTTTTCTCTTCTTTGCACTCCTCTGATAGACCCAGATTGATTCCCTGCAGGGGTGAAATCTCCCAGGACGTCTCCACCTTGAGCTGTGAGATGGGCAACAAGGGCTGTAATTGCCGAGCTTTGCTGCGTCAGTGCAGCAGCAACCCCCAGCGGTTCCTCTGCGCCAGACTGTAACACATCGTACGGCTCGTCTTGCGCGGCACCTTCGGCAATCAAGGCGGGCTGAAGGTTTCTGACTTTTGGAGGAGGCCCCAATAAATTGAGGGCCTTTGCTGCCACTGTCTGAGACACCCCACTGGGATTCTGCAATCGGGCCGACACTGCAGGTAGCTTTGATGTTTGACCAGCAAAAGGACCTGGCGCAACCTCGGCAGAGGTAGTACCTGCTTTCTCCAACCGGTCCTGCCTCTGTGACAAAAGAAGAAGCTGGGCATTCATGGCTCCCAACTGCTCTGCAATCATCGCATTGGTGATACGCTTCGGCGGCTGAGTCTTTTTGGCTTGTGAAGGCACAGCGGTACCTTGGGCTTTTGGGTCTTTGGGAACTGGCACCTGGTCTTCTTGAGCAGAGTAAAAACCAGTTCTGTCATCTGTACGACTCAACAGCCATTCATTCACGACAGCAAACAAACGTCCAGCTTCAGGGATGCTGTTTGGATGGTCCAGCGAAAAACCCATGATTGCAGCATGAGAGTCTGTGACAGGGTCATATTCCCGGCAAGCTGACAAAATGCCATTGGTAACATCAACCACAACGACCTGGGCCTCAGCATCTAGAGATACAACGGACATGAGGTCCTCGGATTCTTCAATCAGTCCAACAGTAAAGTTCCAATTCTGGCCAAACATGACCTCTTCGGATCCAGCTTGACCTGCAGCAAGGGTATCGTCTGACAAAACATCTATTGGGATGGCAAGGAGCATTCCTCCCTGTCTGAATTCAACTGGGATCGCAAAAACGTCCACTTCATCTTGCACTGCTGAAGCAAAATTTGGAACAGTTAGCACTAGGAGAGATGGGTCTCCTTGGCTGGCAGACCTTAAACGGTCTCGATTCAACATGGCTTGAAAAGGGCAGGCACCTGGAGCTTTGCTCCCTGGCCAAAAGACCTCCAATTCCGTGAAAGTTGCGAAACCGTATGCAATCCTACTTCCACCTCCAGACTGGGCACAAAAAGATTCAAAATTCTCCTCGGAATCAAATCTGACGAAACCCCCAAGTCCAACAGAATGCAGAACAATGGTATGCTTCGGAGGGCCCGACAGCTCAAAAGGTGAAAGCTGCTGCGTGAAGGTCTCAAGTGCCACACGAGCCCAAAAACCTGCAGAGAAGCAAAGATGGATTCGCTGAATACCCTCTCGTTGATCCTGACAAACGAAGGAGGCTTGGTCCTCAATAAGAGCAGGCACTCGTCCCGGTCCGTCCTCGACTGACCTGAAAGGTGACCCTGAGTATGGCAGGCCTGCTTCTTCACTCAACTTCCAGTTTCTGGCAATCTGGGGAATGGCTGGAAACAAAACCTCAGGCACCGGAGGACGAGCTGCAGCTGCTCGAGCTTTAGGATCCCCTCTAGAATACCCTTTGTTCTGGGAGGAACTGGCAGTGCTATCAACCTCGGATTGCCACTTTTCCAAAAGTTTCAATTTGTCAATCAGGTCACGGATCTCACTGACTGACAACGGGCTACTCATTCAAGGTAGCGTCCAAGCCTGGAACGTGACGCCACCCTCTGGCCAGGTGCGAAGATGGGAAAGGAAAATCCAAAGTGGAAAGTCCACAGAAAAACAGCAATTCCAAACCCAAAAACACAAGCACCAAATCCAACGGATAGGCCCAGAAGAAACCAGGGTGCGCAGGAAGGCGAACAATGAAAAGGGCAACTGGCAAGGCGGGTAACCTCGTTGGCAACTGACAAGTAACTCCACAGGTTCTCAACCCAAGCTGACATTGACTTGAGCAACAAGTGTCAGGAAGAACGCCATCGAGCTTAGGAGTTCATATACAGTATTGAAATGTATTGGAATATACTTGGCTGCCTTGAGCAAAGGAGCATCGCATTGAAATGAAGCTATTCAAATCGTGGTGGGCCAGTTTCTGCGCTAACGTGCTTAAATTCTGTAAACAGAACAGCTTCTTGCAGTCAGGCAACTGGCTAACCGTTGCAACACCGCAATTTCCTCCTGGAAAGAACGACAAAAATATTATATACAGGAACATCTTCTTCGACAGCCTGGCAGAGCCATTTGTCGGAAAAAAAAAAGCATCCATTTGACAGGCGACCTGGGCGACCTACCTAAAAGCATCGGCTCCTCGGTCGGATTCTTCCATTCAGCTGCCTTGCCTGGACCTGTGCAGAGCACAGCACTTCAGCTGTGTCAATATTGTTTCGTTAGCTTCATCTAATCTCTAGTTTCATTGTCAATTTCTTGTTGGAAACAGGTGAAAATTATCTGAGATTATCAGATATTATATATCTGATACTATCTGATAATGTATGATAGGTGCAATTCTCATACAACGTTTCACAATTGACAAAGGTACCAGCCACTACACACCATGACCACTGTCTTGAGCTGTTCGGCCTAAGGATGACATCAGAGTCTTTGCTCTTCTTTCAAACGCATCCATGACGGTCTCCTCCTCGTCTTTGCGCTCGACTGCAGCTTGGGCTGAAGGTCGCTGCTCCCTGCTGGGTGTTTCAGGTGGTATTTCACCATCCCTCCAGACCACCAGGCGCCGATCACTCCCCTCACCTCAAATCAAAAGAAGTGGCTAAAACTAAAACCAATCCAAGTGAATCTAAAACTAAAATATACCAAAACGATATCTAATACTCTACGAAAATTATCGAAAATTAATGATACGTCACATCACTTTTCTGAAACGCGCTTGAGCTCATCTTCAGCTCTGCAACCTCAAAACTGAAACACCGAAAATTAGATTGCTGCACGGACTGCGGCCATGGCACCTCTAGATTCGTGCTTCAAACCCAGAGTTTTAGCTACCTCGTGTGCAATAGCTCTTTCGTAGGGATTCAAAGTCTTCGGCAGTTCAATGTGAGACTTTCCACTGCCAGCACTGCCGGAGTTCGAAGCCGTCAAAGGTCGAAGTTGGTGCTCGAAACGTCGACGCAGCTGCTCCTCCCTCTCGGCCTTGTCGTCTCGCTTCTCTTTCATGGCACCCTGGAAGGCTGCCAGCAACAGAAGATATTGGTTGCTTGGTGGATGAAAGTTTAATTGAAACAATTCTTACACACAAGGTGCCAAAAGTCATTAGACCAAAACTGCAATGTTCGCGGCCATCCAATCATTTGAGCACAAGGGAACAAAAGTATCGTATGATCCTGCGTGCCCTTATGGCTTGGAAGTTCAGATATCAAAGCCTACATCTCAACACATATATGTCTAGAGCCGAGGAGCAACTGTTTTGGCAAGAGCTCTCTGGCGCTCCTCTTGAATTGCTTGTGCCGTGGCCGGATCTGCAGGGATCCCTCCATCTTCATCTAGAAGTTGTTGCACAAATGCAACTCGTCCATGGTCACATGCATATTCATACAAGGAGCTCAGAACATCATCCTTCGAGATCGTGCTGGCATCTCCCACAATCATCACATGCTTCCTTGCGCGCGTCACTGCCACATTGAGACGTCGGAAATCCGAGAGAAAGCCAACGACCCCGTGCTCATTGGAGCGCACCAGGGAAATCAACACTGCGTCGGCTTCTTGTCCCTGAAACGAATCCACAGTGCTTATCCGGGGAGCCAATCCCATTTTCTCCGCTTCTGCATCTTCCCCAAAGTCACTGCGAAGCTGCTCCACTTGCCGATTGTATGGTGTGATCACTGTGATGGCGGATGGACTCAAACCAGCCTTCACCAAGGTCTTGGCATAGTGGAGCAGGAATCGGGATTCTCCCTGGTTGCATCTTGATTGATGGATATCTGTTGGCAAGCCTCCCGCCCCAGGTTCTCCACCATCTTCACGGTACATGGCCAAACTCCCAGTATCTACCTTGCAAACAGGCGACTTCAAGCAGAATTAGATCAAGTCAAAGTCAATCCAGTTAAGAAGTATGGAGAAATACTCACAAGGGATTTTCCGACTAGTTTTCTTTCGGCCCACCTGACTGGCCGACATCTCCCCACCCCACGCTTCATCAAGTTGACACACAAGCTACAAACAGCATGGGCGCCATCAAAACCTCCACCACTTCACTGGTGATGTTGGCTGCTGGTGCTTCCTGCAACTTCAGGGTTTGATGCGCCACGGAGCTGGCTGCCAACAGCTTGGAGTCGTAGAAGGACCTGGAGGACCATCCCATGATGATCTCATTGGAGCGATATTGGATGGACAGCAAGGCCGCCACGTCATCCCCGAACCGGTCGATGAGGCGCCCAAAAAGGGTCCTTTTCAGACGGAACCAAAGGAGGTTTGGGAAGCCAACTCTGCCTATACTTGAAGTAAGAACCCCAAGGCCCAAACCTCCTTTCCCAGCACACCCAACAGGTCAACGTCGGATTGTGAAACTTCCCGGGTCGGATTGTGAAACTTCCCAGACGGATTGTGCAACTTGGATGAAACTTCCCAGTCGGATTGTGAAACTTGCCGAGCGGATTGTGAAACTTGTACTGTGAAACTTGAAATTCGGAGCGTGAAACTATAAAGTAGGATTGTGGAACTCTGAAAGCGGATTGTGAAACTCTGGGGTCAGATTGTGAAACTGGTGTTGTGAAACTCTGAAGACGGATTGTGAAACTTGGGGGACGGATTGTGAAACTGGGATTGTGAAACTCTGAAGGCAAATTGTGAAACTCTGGGGAGAGATTGTGAGTGAAACTAGTATTGTGACAGTCTGCAGAGAGATGGTGAAACTTTAGGTGGAGATTGTTTCACGCGGCACTGCGAAACTCTGAAAACAAATCAGGAAACTGCAAAACTCCAAGTTTCATAATCACAGCCTCAAGTCTCAGAATGCGACGTCCAAGTTTCACAATCTGACGTTTGAAAATCATTACAAATCTTGAAGCTCACTCCCCTGTTGCAGCAGCAGTCTAGCACTTTTTTTCTCTCGGCTGCGTCCGTACTCATTCCGACAACTTCAAGACGCGTTGCGCCAAAGACTTCATAGTCGTCTTAACCTTGTGGAGGCTCCAAGTCAGTTTGACGTTCAATGGGGGTGGGAATTTTGATATCATGTTAACCTTGTGGACACTCCGAGTCAGTTTGAAGTTCCATGGGGGTGGGAATTTTGATATCATCTTAAACTTGTGGAGACTCCAAGTCAGTTTGAAGTTCCATGGGGGTGGGAATTTTGATATCATCTTAACCTTGTGGAGGCTCCAAGTCAGTTTGAAGTTCCATGGGGGTGGGAATTTTGATATCATCTTAACCTTGTGGAGACTCCAAGTCAGTTTGAAGTTCCATGGGGGTGAAAATTTTGATATCATCTTAACCTTGTGGAGGCTCCAAGCCAATGTGAAGTTCCATGGGGGGTGGATATTTTGATATCATCTTAACCTTGTGGACACTTCAAGTCAGTTTGAAGTTCCATGAGGGTGGGAATTTTGATATCATCTCAACCTTGTGGAGACTCCAAGTCAGTCTGAAGTTCCATGGAGGTGGGAATTTTGACATCATCTTAACCTTGTGGAGACTTCAAGTCAGTCTGAAGTTTCA